>Ga0315915_1000234_pt1 | contig 50281 bp, 32 predicted proteins | sample MpolbnodulesMG_FD_207738 | JGI IMG/M metagenome (GOLD analysis project Ga0315915, IMG submission 207738) | Medicago polymorpha root nodule microbial communities from Los Angeles, California, United States - branched nodules | ecosystem: Host-associated > Plants > Roots > Nodule | place: USA... | reverse complement strand
AAGATGAAGTGTGACAACGTTTCCGGATAAAATCACTCTCATTCCAATCCACTTAAAAATCAAATACCACACCTCTACAATAAAGATACGTCAACAAAACAAGAGATCCTCCACCTCAAGATTCTCCGGCGAAAACAAATACTCAAGTAACGTTTTTGGTAAAAAGAGGCTTGTGGATTTACAAAGCAAAAAAGATAGCTGCAGAGGGGTCTAGTATTAATTAATGATGAAGTCTGCATTTAGAGGAATATGAGACTATCTAAGGATTTAAATCAGTTACATGAACTAAAATACCTACTTTAAGTTTTGTGAGGATCATATTGTTCAAATTTAATAAGTTGACATATCATATATTCAATATACTTAATGAGATATTGTTGGGTGATGAGGAGAATTAAGGGATCATCATATTGTTTGTTAAGAACAAACATAGAGAATGTAGACCATTCATGTTGTTCCAAACTAATTAGTTGACATGACACATTATCTATTTTTTTTCCGCAAAAAAAAAGAAAAAGAAAAAGAGTTTGACGTCAAATCCTTACACAAAACCTTAAGACATAAACTCTATGAATTTTCTTATTTATATGTTGGTCAATATCATTTTTTCATTTACAATGAGATTTCTAACTCAAATTTGTTATACAAACAAATAGAATGACACATCGGACTATAATGTAACACATCATTATAAAAATCTTTTTTTTTTCTTCTATAGAGCTTAGCAACAAAATTCATCCACAACAAGTGCTGAGAAATAAAAAATTATGGGTTGAAACTCATGTCCCAACATATCAAATATTCGTTTAATTTTTACCATTTGAGTTATACTTACATGATGAAACCTAATTTTTATATGGGTGTTGAGTTAGGGACTAAAATATCATAAGTTTATTTTTCTAAATCACCAAAAGTTATTTTATCTCAGGGTTATACTTACTCCCAGTTTTTTCTCAATCACTAAAATATTTTCCACAAACTCTAATTAATCATAATCTTATAATGATGTCTCATTGTAATATTTTTCTAAAGTAGTCGTGTTTTTTTTTTTATATAATAAAAGACTCCATAAAAAAACGTACTCTAGTAAATATAAAATCTCTTAGAAAAATCATATGGTCCAAAAACTATACATATTCATTGAAAATCTATAAGACCTATCTCAACCAACAACATCTAATTTCGAATCTAGAATTTCACACTTATGTGTATGAGTTTATGTGATACTTAGAGTTAGCACTTATCTATAAACAAAAAATATACATTCGTTGAATATATTTATTCTACAAATCGATGATATTAATAGGGAAACATATATCTGTTGTTGAATTGCACGATGGTTCACTATCATAATAGGGGTAGATTTCTTTTCAGCCATGAATATACACACACATATATGTTGTAGTGACGTATCATTAATTTGGTTAACATATGCCATCGGGTATTGGGACCTTTGTTGTATAATTTTCCCTTAGGAGAGCAAATATCTTTGCCCTAACGTCCAAAACTTAGAATTAGACAACTCCTGATGACATTATCATCAACAGTACTATTATATAGTGAATGTCGTGACTATGAAATTATTCAACTATCAATTTATTTTAAAAAAGGACAAATATTAGGACGATTCCGTTCATCTTCTTTGTTTTTTTTCCCTCAAATTTTTACTTACTTACATGTATATGTGTATGGACTTCTAGCAAAAGTCAATGCTTGCATGAATATAGAAAGCGAAAGCTCTAAACTAAATTGAAAATGGCATATAGTTGGTGGTTGGATGTGGGGTATATTGTTTTTAAATCTCAATTTTACTAAATCACATATCTAATGTCTTCTTTTACTAAATCACATGTGTCTTAATTCTTAAGGTTCAATTAGTCATATGTTCAGACATAGGAGTATATGCTTAATTATATCAAAGTTTTAAATATTTTAATTTCCGTACAGAATTGGTGTTTATTTTTATTTTAGCCCATACAGTGTCTAGCAAAGCTTGTTACACACCACAATATGACTTCTGCTTTGACTCTTCATAGTTCATACTGTGTCGGCACATTTTGATATTACATATTTTGGAGAATCTAGATATGCAATTGGTTCATACGTCTAGTCTTTGTCTTATCGTGTACAATATTTAATCAGTCAACCTTTGCTTAAATGTTGATTATAAACACTTGATCAATTCCATTTGAAATTTCTGTGCTCCCCCAATTGTATGATGTGGGCTCAAATTTGACTTTATAACAAACACATATCCATACTCTTATTGACCTTTACATTGATCTCTTAAATTTGTCTGAAAATGTTCAACGGTAAGAATTAGACTTTGTAACTTGAATTAGGTATGACAATGGCCCCCAATGGGTGGAGTACTATAATACTTGTTCCCATATCCATGAAAATGCATGCATCCGAGTCCATACCCATGTGGACAACAACTTTATTGTTCATTGACATGCCCTATGGGTTTCTAAGTGTCTCTACCACACTTTAACATGGAAAAGACAATAAAAAACAACAAAAAACGTAACAGTTAACTAATAATTTAGAGATGATTCAACAATCCGTATTTTGGAACCATGTATATCCATAGTTGATAGTTGACTAACGAAAAAAACTAGACAACAAAAAATGGATGCACAAAAGAAGAAGTGATGTCGATCAGTAGCTTATGACAAAGATGCAACAACAACAACAATTGTTTAGGTTTATGTTTAAACACTTCTTAAAAAAAATTAGGTTTAAACAATTGTAATTTCTTTTTTTACAATTAATTAACTTTAAGGATGTATAAACTTAAATTATATAAAATATTATATGGGTTGGGCATTAGAGTGTCTGTACCCATTCAAATTTGGGGGTGATTGTTCGAGCCCAGGTTCGGACCCATAAACGAGTGTTTCCCTGTCCATTGTGGGTATTTTGTCTGTGTTCAATGAGCTTGTGCCCCATTGTCGTCCTAACTTGAAGAGATATGTTCAAATTTCATTTGAGACAATTACAAAACAACAATAATAAATGATCATTAGAGTTACTCTTATAAATAATGCCCCCATTGTAATAAAAGTCATATGTACTGAGAAAAATTGTTGGAGTAATAAATTTGTTTAAATGTGTAAATATTATTAAATTACCCTTTATTAGAAGATACATATATTTGTAGTACCCCAATACCAATTTCAGTAGGCTAGTTTGTCTTTTTAAAAAAGAAACAGTATATTGGTAGTATTAATAAGAGATATATTTGAAAAGGAATAATAAATGCATATAAAAATTTGTTGATGATCTTATATTTATGAATAATTTGTTTTCTTGTAAATTTTTTTTTATAGCAATTAAGGATAGAGAGAGTAATAATTTGCTTTCCCAATTTTAAAAAAGCATCAGTCCTTTTATTGATAGACAGATGAAATGACAAATAACCATTGAATCTCACACACATAAGTATAGGGGTCGATGTTCGATCCCCGATCATAGCGTTCAGCCTTGGAGTTTTTGCATTTTTATCAGTTAAATTAGAATTTGTTGTCAAGTCCTTAAATTTATTACGCATGACATCGTAATCCGAATAAAATAAATGACATGTTTTTTTAGAGCAATAAATCACATATGCTATAATCAAAGTGATTGAGTTCTAACAGTTAATAAGTTTTTCTTAAGACGAATTGTTTGGAAGAATTCGAATTTGAATCTTCATGGAAACAATTCTTATTCAAGTTTTACTTATATCTTGATGGAAATCTACATTATTATGGCCCCTTTATTCTAGTAACCTACGGTCAACTCACAACAAAAAAAAAAAAAATCACATATGTTGTATGTATGTAACAAAAAATAAATAATCGCATGTTGTACGGTATGACACGAGCATGGGGTCTAATATAGTTCCACGTTTGGCTTTGTTATTCCACCCCTATTGTTTGCTTCCCATATTTTTATTTTAACTGAAATTTGTTTCCCATTTTTATAATTCCACATTTTAACTAAATTTGCTTCCCATTTTTATAATTCAACAATCGATCTGCTAGTCTAATTAAATATTTTTTTCATCATTATTATTCTTTAATAAGTTAAATAACTAATAGTCAAACATTGACCAAATGTGTAAAAAAAAAATTGACGAAATTTATACAAATTAAGTTTTGAAAGATTCTCACTAAATAAATTTGTAGACGGTTTTCTAGACATGTAAAACGCTCTCATATTGGTCTTTGACTTTAGCGAAAAGATAATTAAATATTTTATTGTTCAAAACATTAATCGTCAATTCGTCATCCCAAACATTAATCGGAGAATTTAATTTTACCCAAAACGTTGATGTGTGATGTTCCACCATACATCCTTATGTGTGCGAAACAAAATACCACATAGATGACAATGTATTGAGGGACTTATAAAATGAAAGAGAAGACATACTGTTTCCACTTAAGAGAAGTCCTTTGAAAGAAAAAAAATCAATACAATATGAAAAAACAAATCACTTTGGTTGATGTTCGATTCATATAAAATTTCATATTTAAAGCAACATGCGAATTGTTTATGGCTTTAAAATGCACTCAACACATTTTTATAGAAAGCTATATATTTTGAATGTGTGAAATTCCAAAAAAATTGTATATTAGCAATATTTATAGCTATCGTTAGGATGTCATAAAAAAATTACTCATTCAACATAACATAGTGATGGTGGTTGGGAGCATATTTGAAAATGAAGGATGTACGAAATCAGTGACGTATTTACATGGAAAAGGAAAAGGGAAAAAATAAAACTCTCAAGAATGAATAAATTGAACAGTCTAAAGACCCTTTTAATTTGAAGTACTTGCTATGATCAGCTTTCAAGAATGCAATGACCATCACTTGTAAAAGGTAATACCATTCTAAGGATGTAGGAAAAGGTAGATGGGGGATCACCAAAAACTATATCAAAGTATGAAAAGAGCATTAACTTCTTGAGAGGAGACGTTTCAGAATGAATTTTCGCCAATTTAAGAGAGAAAGATGGTTGTTTTTGTCATGTGGTTTGGTTGGTCATATTCAGCTTCAAAAAGGCATAATGATATATTTCTCTCATTTTTAATCCTTTTAGAGTTGGGTTTGATTTGAATTTTGTTCAAATCACGTATTTGGGAGAGCATAGGGGTCGGATGACCATACTATAATTCAATATTTTCCATTTTTATAGACTTGATTTTATGTGGCATATGTTACTTGGAAATCGTACACTTTTTCTTCATTTCAATTCTTTGAAGTTGTCAAATCCCACAAGAAAGTGTGGATGCGAAAGGACACACCTACATAGCAGGATCAATTGACACGACGATGATCAAACTTAATATATTACACATTTGATAATTCTCTTTACCGTATAATTGTATTATAAAAATGAGCGTTAGATCGAAAGATATTATAATATAAAGTATGTATATAAAATTTTACATTAATTAAAAATCATTTGATATATCAATGAGATAGATCAAAATTGACATCTCGTGAACTATTATATTATAGAAAAAACGTTAATTTTGATGTATCTTATTGACATATTAAACAACCTACGTAAATAATATTTTTATAACTTAAATTTCATTTTGATTCTCCAATAATTCTTTGTTTATTTAAGAAATTATACTCATTCATTCAAATTGCTAGAGTATTAGAAATTAATAAACACAAATGCAACATCACTAAAATAAAAAATGATGAATCTGCGAATAAACTCTCTTTATCCAAGTTAAAACGAAAACAATGCCTATAAATAATGTAACAAAATCAAAGTGATCAATACTCATGCATTCGAATCTACAACATTAAAAAACTAGTCAATATTTGATTGGATATATAATTGATTGAAGTTGATATGTCAATCTAAATCAAACAAACATTATACCAAGACGGAAAATCAAACAACATCGAATATAACAAGCTGCACTAAGGCGACGAAATCACGGATTTTTTTGAAAGAAAAATCAAAATTATCGTAGAAATCATCAAATAATGATCATGAACCATCCCTTCAATGAAGAAAATGAAATGAAGAGCTTGGAGAGAACAAACTAGGGCCAACCGCATTTAATGAATTTAGTTCTTTTTATTTTATTTTATAAAGAATAAAGAATTGAATAACATTTCTGAGTCTCTCAAACAAACAAAAAAAGAATTGAACTACATTGTAATTATTTGTTTATCATTTTGATCGTTTATTTACACATAAGCCGCGTATACAGGCACATCTACGATGCAATGATCCATTTTACATGTAAGTAATCATGGTCATAAATAAATATTAAAAGATGTACCAAAAAAAAATATATTAAAAGACTAACCACTAAACAATTACGGCCATAAAAAAAATGTTTCTAGCGGTCGAAATATAACAGCTCTTAATTATGATAATAAGAATGTGATCCCTCAAAAAAATAAAACAAGAATGAGATAATGAGTGGGAGAAAAATGTACCACACTAGCTAGTCTAACACGTCCTCGCATGGTTTCTTAGATGTTGATGATAGAATTTCGAGAGATCAAAGGTTTAATCTTTAAGAAGAAAGTCCCTAACACATTCGCAGAAATGGTGGGTTGGTAGGAGAAATAGAGCAATATGTGAGGTTCAATAGGAATCAAGAAATTTTTGAGGGAGAGAGAGACGTGTTTAGGTCACCGCAGAAGCAAGTGAGGTTGACGAATGTGAAGTTGGTGAACCTTTGTAAGAGGTGATGAAGAAAAGGACACATTGGAATATAGACAATGAGAGGGAGAATTGGATATGCTTTTTGATGAAGAATAAGTGTTTGGAAACGATGAATAGAGACTCCAACCAGCGATTCTCGTCATTGAGAAATTTGAAGATACATTCACAATACTCATCTAATAACTAGAAATTTGTTGTTGTAAATGATGCTATTTTTTGGAAGATTTGAGAGAAGTTGCTACTCCCTTCATTGGAGACTTCAGGTGCTAGAATGGATTTGCAGTGTCGTCGATGTCACGATTCAAAATTTAAAATTGACCGGTACACGAACTAGAACAACCTAGTCCGGCAAGCCTATTGACGATACTTTACAAGCTATAATTCAAACAATTTTCAAATTGACTTTTTCTTTAAAATAGTAGCCACTGAATTTTCGACAGAATATCCTCGATATTTTCAACATTTCCAAGATCTGAATCATGTTTATCAATATGTATCCTCATCTAGAGTTTCAAATTACATATTTACATAATTGTACATCTCGTAATAAAACATTCCAAGATTTCAAATAGCTGCAGATACTTTGACTCAACATATACATAACCAATAGAGACATCCATCAAAGAAGCCTACCAAAAAGAGTGACACCGCCGAACTTCGAATCTACTAACAACTTTTTACTTAGCTGATAGGGAATCTAAAGAAGAAAAAAAAAGAAAATAAACGAGTAAGTTACATGGACTTAGTGAGAGACAACAACCACCACCAACTAGAAGGAAAACACAGTAGGGCACGATTATTTACATTCTCAAATCTCATATAAATTTACAAAACTAGTATTCGTATAAAATTTAAGTAATCCGCAATCGTTTGTACACATGAAAATTCACAATCTGTATACATGAAAATTCAGAAAACTTTGTAAATTTATTAAACCAAATAAGACTATATCAAAATTCCAATGTGGTAAAGAGGTGAAACCAAATCAACAACTTTAAAAGAAATATGAAAATCGGGTATAATCGAAAGGAAACCAAATAATCAAATTCAAATAGAGTATAAGAATCAGATATAATGAAAAGGAATCAAAATAATCAATTTCAAATAAAATATAAAATCGGATTCAATTTAATAATACCAAAATAGTCAACTTTTAAAGAAAGTATAAAAATCCAACTTTAATGCAAATAATTAAAATGGGTGAATCGAGAACTATCTCCATCTCATTGATAGATCTTTCCTACTAGGAGTGGCCTTTCTTGTAGTGGTAGCTCCATCTAACGAATAGCTCTTTTCTCTCGACTCAAAACAAAATGTAAAACATTTTCAATTAGGGAGTTTACATCTCCTTAATAGCCCTCTCCTCTTAATGGTGGCTTTTCCATAGAGGCAGCTCCATCTAATGCGTAACTCTCCTAATCGTGATCACATACTAGGTGCACCTAGGTTGTTGTCATTATAACTGTAATTTTCAAATCACTATTGTTAAAACACATGTCTAAAACCATATTTCGCAACATAATGAAACTTATGTCAAAATACGTTCATCAAAACTCAATCGAAAATCTACTCTTTGTCATCATAAGTAAATCCAAATTCAAATTCAAATCCAAATCCAAATCGCATACATATTAATATCAAATCCTTTAAAAAATGCATATTTCAACCCATGCTTTACAACGTATGAAAACTAGTGCCAAGATACATGAAATCAAATTTCAATTCTTAAATCCACTACTTTAAAAATCATAGGTAATCCAAAATCCAAATCCAAATGGAGTGTATAATAGTATCAAATTAATTTCCAAAACAAAAACATATTTCTCAAAAACCATTTTTTGTCAACATCTCAAAACTTATGTCAGTAGTATATGCAACCAAATCTCAACTGCAAAACATTTGCTCAATTAATCATAGACAAGTTTAAATAGAGACCATATTAAGATTCATGACATTAAACATAAATTTAGACGACAAGAAAAATGTTCAAAGGGTGTGTTTCCCGTTTTTATAAATTAACCCACCATGATAATACTACATAGAAAGTTAAGTAAGTGCCATAAGTTATTCTCATAGTGATAAGTGGTGTATTCCACCCTTCGACCTAAAACCACAATGTACCGTAGATGTAGGAGTCAAGTACTTTATTACTGTGCAAACGTTGACCGTAACAGGATGATTATAAAGTCAGTTGATGGGTGCTTCGCGAATCATGATGATGGACATGAGTGACCTAAATGAAATTTTCCCCTTCTACATAACAAGAGAAATGTCTAAGGGCCCAATATTGAACTGGACAAGGGTGATGATAAGTGTCAAAAAGGAGTTAAATAGATTATATATTTTAGGCACTTTGATTACTTGGTTTGCAAGTTATCCTGCGAAAAGCTCACAAATACTAAAGAATCATTCAATTATGCTTTTCACATCTAATGTCAACTCTTTGTAGGAAAATGCACACCTGGACACTTTAGAAGCAAGAAAACATGAAGAATTGCAAAGGTCAACTCGCCACGGCGAGCTCAAAGGCGAGCTGAGGCAGAAAGTTGAAGTTACTCGCCTCCAACTCGCAATGGCGAGTAGCAAAAGCAAGCAAAGGCAGGAAGGCATAGTTACTCGCCTCCCATGTGCCATGGCGAGTGAAGGGCGAGCACAACTCGCCATGGCGAGCATATTTACTAGCGAGGCGAGTTAAGGCGGCCGAACCCCTCAGAGCTGACGTGGCAGAAACCCACTAGGGAAGAAAGCTCAACTCGCCATGGCGAGCACACCTACTCGCGAGGCGAGTTGAACCAGAAAAAAAATATAAAAGGTCTTTCATTCACATCAAGAAGGGATATATCATATCATACCAGATTATCTTATGCCACTTTAGGAGGAAAGAAAACAGGGGAAAACACAGAGAGAACCTAAAGAGCAAGGAGCACAAGGATTGAAGGAAGACACAAGATCATTGAGACATCATGGCTTGGTTCCATTCCATCTCTTCTTTTCTCCTTGTAAGGTTGCCATGACAATGACTAACTAAACTCTTTTTGTTGGGATTAAATGTAGTTAACTCTATTAGTATGCATTCCCTTTGATGAGGATGTTGTGTGATTCTAATTTATCTTATGATATTGATATTATTCTTGCTTTCTAAGTTTTGATCTTATGGATTTGAATCGTGATTGAAAAATACCTTTTAAATCTAGGTTAGAATAATCTTCTATCAATACTTGTGTTCTAGACATGGAACTTAGGTTGGTAATCGCTTTGAATATTGGAACTTAAAGCTTTTGTATCATTGTATAGTGCGGGAAATCGACGATACAACGATACAATCGACTATTGGACCATTTAATAGTGTGAGACATCAACAATTAAACGATCTAATAGAAGTCACAATATCATTTGGACACGAATGATGTTGTTGAGCAATACGTGATAATATCGGCTGATGATTAGAATCCGCAACCCAAATCCGAGAATACGTACAAGTAGGTTGATGAAGTTTAATCCCAGCATAATCCTTTCCCTGTTAACTCTCATACCTTTTACAAATTCTTAGTTTGATAGTTAATGAAACAACAAAATACTTGACAACCCTAGCTCAGAACGGTATCGATTGTTGAACGGCTTAGAATATCGCACCAGTCCCTGTGGAGACGATAACATAAATACTTACTTTTGATACTACATCAGGTGACATACTATGCCTCGTGTTCAATATAAACATAAGGGTAAAAGGGTAATTATACATAAGAAATTTATCACAAAAAGGTTTCGTCAGATCACTTGACATTCTTGTCACTTGGGTGGCAGTCAATGTAGTAAGGATTGAGATCATACGTATGATCGATCGGCTGGTGAAGGGACGAAAACACGGGGAACATAACACGGTTCGTAAGAACCCACTAAAAGGCAAAGTTGTAACTTCACACACAGACACACACATAAAAGTTATAATACAAGAACAAAACAACTTTGAAATCAATCACCATTAAAAACATCATAACTTACAAAATAAATTACAAAATCATAACTACTAGGTTAAAAATAAGTTTATCACCCATACCAATTCCCTCTTCATCTCTACTAGTCCCCTATCTATTAGTTCTTGCCAAATCAGAAATTGCATAGCATTCTTAACATCCGGAGGAACCATTCGACAAGGTTGAACATCTCTACCAGTTCCAGTCAAATGATGCTTCACTCTATATGCACCTCCCATAAAAGAACATTCACAGAATTTACACTTCACCTTTCCTCCTGTGCCTCCTTCAATAGAAACAACATATTGTCATGTTGAAGCCTTTACAAAAGGTTATGTGAAAAACAAAATTAAGAGAGGAAAAAAAACGAAAACAGAGTTATGGGTTATGGAGAAGAAAAAGAAAACGCGTTTAGGTGAGGGAAGAGAGTGAACGACAGTGAGAAGGGAACACGATTGTCATTCGTGAAACAGAGACATGGTCGTTCTTTGTTAGGGTTGTTTTGAAACACGACGGAGTGAGAAAGGCAATGGCGGCAGCTGTTTCGAATCTGAGAACGGAAGAACGAAGAAAGGAAACACGACAGTTATTTTTTGTTAGGGTTTTTTCATGAAGGGGATAAGAGAAAGAATGAAGGAACTAGGGAAAAACCTTACATATGGAACCGAGTTTTAATTTCGACCAGACCCGGTTTGTAAGGCCAAACAAATTTATATGAGCCCAACTCATTTTTTTCTTATGTTCATGTACAGGAACTCGCTGATGACCACAAAACTCCTAGAAATGACCCGAAGCAAGAACAGAGCACGCCGACGAGGCTATGGCACGTAGGATCGGACTATCCTTGGACCCGACACTCGTTTTTCTCTACCTTGGTAGCTGGTATGTGTTGTTAGATACCGCTCACGATTTATAATATTAAATATAATATAATATAATATTTAATATTATTGCTAATATTACAAAATTGTACAGGCTCACACACAAAAGAACATTTAAACGAGAGATATAAGGAAGACTTATTATTGGGGGTACATTTAATAAGTAAAGCTAATTAGTTAGCAGATCAAGCAAATAGGTTATTGGGCTTGTGCGAACCCAATAACACATGACTTGGAGAGAAAACAATAGTTTCTATAAACAGAGGCATTGTGTGTGGAAGCAAGAGTTGTTAGAATTAGTTCCTAAAACCCTTGTTTTCTTCTAACCATAATCGACCCTCTCTTTTCTCTCTTAGCTTCCATCTCAATACAACTAGCACTATAAATGGAGAAAACTATTCGCGTTGAGTGAGTAGATGTACTGTTGTTTGAGTGGTGCTTGTGATTGATTACATAATCTAATATCAACAGTTCTGCATTCAAAGAGGTACATTCATAATCCTTAAACTGTTTAAACTTGTATTGCTACGTAAATCCAACAAATGCATAGAGAGAGAGGATGAATCCTAACTAGTGCTTAAATTTTCTTCATCCAAAACATATAACTCACTCTGTTGCAAACAGATAAAAATTGCAATCTCTAACCCTCAACTCTTTTATTTTATTTTATTGTTTTAAAATAAGTAACGCGAATTGTTTAGACAAAACGACAATCCATGTGGATATGATACTCTACTTATCACTTTATTACTTGATAAACGATTTGGTACACTTGCATAATTCGACCATCAATGGCTCAATGGAAGCGCTTCTTCTGGTAACCACCATAATGATGGGGTCTTAAGGAAAATTAAAGTTCTATGGGATCCATAATGGATGTCAATGTTTAAGCGAGTCTGATCATTGTTGGTTTATATGGAAAACAAGAGTATGCGCTAGAGGTGGGGTGAATAGAATTTTTTATAATTTACAAAGAGTTTAGTGAAAGCATAATTAGAAAATATATGACTTTTTGAATTCATGAACAATAACGATAACAAAAATCAAGACAATGAATAAAGCACTAAGATTTACTATTGAATTGAGATGTTCAAATGTAGAATCTTAATAAGAACAATCAAATATCAATATTCAACAACACAATTTACAAAACTAGACAAGCTTAAACCAAACCTAATTGCAATAAAAACAAATTAACACTAAGGATCACAAAATATATGAATTAATGATCGAAACCTAATTGATGTTCAATTGCGATGAAATTGAATTAAAAAAGGTTCTTAATTCAATGAATAAGATTAGGTTAAGTCTTAAAAAGAATCACAATTAAATCAACTAGCAACAAACATTAGAATTCATATACAAGAATTAAAGCAAAATTAAAGAGGAAATGGAAGAGAAGAACACCATAATTTTTATAGTAGTTCCCCCTTTCGTCCTCGCTTCGGGGCACGTATACTCTTCTTGATAGAATACATCTCTATCAAGGACTTCCACTATTGTTGAAATTTGATTACAATTTTTGTGATTACAAAGATTTCCCTCAATTACCCTAATCTTCAATCTTAAGCAACCACAACCCCCAATCCTCAAGTAACCCTTGAAATTGGTGATTCTACAACTCTTTGAAAACCCAAACTCTCATGTAATCCTTGAAGTTCTTCACCTCGAACTCTTCTTTGCTATGTCTGAAGCTTGGATCCCCTTGAACTTGAGAAGATTATAAAGAACCCATAATCCCCTTGGAGGTGAAAGTAAATCACTTTATTCACTTTGAACCCTTGATTACCAATCATGTTCCTTGAAAGAAACCAATCTACAATCCCTATAACACTCTAGCAGTCTATGAATCAAAAACCACAAAGATTCATAGAAAAAATGTTTAATTTGAAGAACTAGTGGAAAGAGATGTTTGAAGATTCAAGAGAGATAGTTTCAATTGATTTAGTAGTTTGGGAGTTGTGATGATATAGCTATATATAAAAATGAGTGGCAAGTGCAAAATGTTAGGCAAAAACAATGTGGTGATTCGATTAAGTTAATGTATGATTCGATTCAGACATGTGAAAATGGACAAATCTGGGCTATGAAGATTGAAACGAATCAAACAATGTTGAATCGAATCAATATGTCCCATATGAAGGTTAATACGAATCAAAGAACTGTGATTCGATCCAACAAGGCAAAACACAAGACCAGAGAAAAACAATGATATGAATCAAGGTATTTTGACTAGATTCATATATGATATGATTCAAGGAATCATGAATCGAATCAAATTATATGACATACAAGAAACAAAGGCATAGAGAATGATTGATACGATTCAAAATAATATGAATCGAATCATGCACCTGAAAAAAGGATTTTGCCACCCAAAAAAGAAATTTTTTACACATAAGGACACACTTGACATGCAAGAACCATATGACACAATGACGAATTGATTGCTAGGTGCTTTAACATGTTCTAGGCTATAACTAACATTATATAAGCATCATCAAAGTAATCTAGCTAATAACATCATCAAAACACAATCCTAACACTATAAGCAACTTCAACCATTCCCTCAATATGTGGAATAATGGAGACGCAATTGATCTTCTAGAATCTATCACTAGTTACATTTATATTGGAGAAAACATCGGGAGTAACTTTTGTGCAATGTCCTCCTCTTTGATTGCATTTCTACCTTTGTTACCTTTTATGGAGCCATATATTTGGGTATGTCTTGTTCACTTGATGTAGTCCTCTTCTGATCCCATTATTCTATGGGTTGGGTCTCTTAATCCCATGTCATTACAATATGAATTGTGTAAATGTTGGTTACCGAAAGGAACTTAGTGGTATTAATTGAATGTTTATTTGGAAAAACTATAACAAATGTTTCTAATAATTTGAAGAAAAAAATTTAAATTTAATAATTTTTTTTTTCGTTCGACTATCCTCCATTTAACCTTGCTCCATTTACCCCATGTATGCTGCATAGATGGGTGACATGTTGCAAAAAACAAATTAAGGGTCGAGATTAAAAGGTTAAAGGTGTATCTCAGTTTCAATCATCTACTTTCACATCCTCCTAAGGTTCCATGCGGCTCTGCTACTTTCACCGTCGGAGTTGGATTAAGTGGAAACAACAAGTTGAGAGATAAGATTATACTTAATTTTAGATCGGTTGTCGGTGGTACTAGATCTTAATTTCTGATTTGTTCTTCAATTGGAAATTATAAACTGCTTAATATCATTGATCTGTGTTTAAGTTTTTTCCAATCGAAAGTTTCTTCATCAGTTTTGTTTGGGTAATTTTTTTCTTCCTATTTTGAGTTGAATGATTTACGCATATTTACTTTGGAAGGAGGGAAGATCGCGCCACTGCTTGAATGGTTGACGGTAAAAGCGGCAAGAGGGAAGATAGCGGCAGAGGTGGCGAGAGGGAAGGAGGTGGTGACAGTGGCAGAGGCGAGGGAGGCGACAGAGAAGATAAGAGAAGATGGAACCTGGATATTGTTGTAACATATAATATCTATTTTAAACCTTTTAATACAAACCCTTGAATTTGTTTTTGCCACATGCACTATGCATTGAACATGTGTAAATGGAGGAAGGCTAAATGGAAGATAGCCGAACACCTTCTCCATATGGGTGCGTAAGTGAGTTCCACATATACACACATTTATCACTTTTTTTTAATGTGAATACTTAATAAACACAAAATTTCTCGAATCGTACACCTCAAAAAGTTTAATAGATGAAACTAACAACTCTATTGGGAAATGGGTGTGGGGATTTTAGTTGATTTGGTTTCTGGGGTTTGACAATTTGTGTTGTTTGAGATGAAGGTGGTAATTTTTGAATGGAAAAATTGGTTATTGATTTAGTTATGCCATTATTTTTTTTTCCTTCCTAGGTTTTTGTATTGAAGATTCATGAAGGTGCATGATGAACATGAAGAAGAAGAAGAAGAAGCAATTATGATTAAATACAATAAACATCCAAGATCTAAAGGTTTCTTTTTTTGAGAAATAGATCAAACAATTATGGTTAAAAAATTTAACGAGATCTTTGGTGGACCACCTATAAAATTGGTCTATCTTAGACATTTAGAGTTAAAATCTTGACAAAAAAACCTACTTGAGTAACAAGAAAATATAATTAAGGGACTTAGTCACTCAGACGAAAGAAAACTGGTTAAGAGATCAAAGTAAAATCTCAAAAATAATTAAGTGACCAAAACAACAATTTAACCTAAAATATATTATCTTGGGTTTGTGAAAAATTGAAAATAGATATATTTCATAGACACCCTTCTATATAAGGGAAAGAAGAAAACCTCTCTACAATAGAGATGTCTTTTTAACATAACGTTCCATAATTTGAAACAACTAACATTGTGAATTCTTTTGTAAAAAAAAGAGTTTTTTTTAGAGGGTGTAAACAGAATTATACTCATAGACATATGAGAATTGTATAACTCACCATGTGGGGTCATTAATTGAGGAGCATTAGTTTTCAAGAAGCATACAAATGAAGAAGCAGACAAAAAACCCTTTGTGGTGGTCTTTCCCACTCTCAACTTTAGTCAATGGGTGTTTTTTCATTTAATTATTTATTCAATTGAGTATATATATAGTAGCCAGTAGTCCAGTACATACAGAACATTATAAAAATCCCAGTCCGACCTGAGAATATAAAAATTGTAACATAAAGCATTGTCCAGTAACTGAACTTTCCCACTTAAGCAAGGGAGTATATGTCGCACATGATGATGCATTTCTTTGTGTTTCCTATACTATTACGTTTTATCCAAAGTCGTCACCATAATTTTTTGTATAATGTAAATTTGTTGGTTTGGCAAGAAATATACATATAGCTCCTCAAGTATATATACTTTGGTTTCAATATCTTGAAATTTACTCTCCTAAAAAAATGGAAACTTAGTCAATCCAACATGGCTGAAATAATAGAGATCTGATGATAAAAAACATTTTTACAATGCAATAGACATACCCTAACTTTTCATTAAAAAAAAAATAGACATACCCTGATTTTATTGTCTCTTCTCATTTTTTAAATTCTTATTCCATCATCATTTCACATGTCACAACTCCATATTTATAAATGAACTATTATATCATTTTTTTTAAATATAATATATTAATGTATTGACTAAATTATAGACATATATTCATAACTTTACTACTATCTCATTCTTGTATATTCTTTTCTTTTTTGTATGTTTCATATATTTCATATATTTAATGCTAAAACAATAGTGAAAATAGGTTATTTGGAATAAGGAGGTCCCCTTGAAGTTTTCATTATATGTATGGCATCTTCTTCGGAACCGGATTCCGACAAAGGAGAATTTACATAGGTGTGGTATTCTTCAACAACACTCTCATCTTTACTCCAGTGGGTGTGGATTGGAGGAATCAGCGGAACATCTATTTTTTATCTTGCCCTTATTTTGATTGTATTTAGCATCTTCTTTGACAATGGATTGGTAAATTATTGGTTGATCCACTCTTATTATCTGACCATTTCTTGCAATATGATCAAATAGGTGGAAACTCGAAAAGTATTCGGTTTGTTTTAAATTTAAGTTGGTTTTCGTGTGTCTATGTGATTTGGAAATAAAACGTAGTAATATAATATTTAACAACAAGGAAGCATTAGTTCAAGAAATGCTGGATAACATTAAACCTATCTCATTTTAGTGGCCGAAGGCAAAACATATTAATTTTGTTTTTGTTATCATAACCGGAGGCTTAATCCATTAGTTTATTTGGACATTGACTTATACCTATTTTGTTTTATTGACATTGTTGCCATTGTAATTGATTGTGAACTCTCATTGCATTTTGTCCTCTATACTTTGTGCTAGACAGAATGTGGTTTCACTAATGTACATACTCCATTTTGACATGTTAATAAAAGAGGTTTAATACAAAAAATATATATAACAGCAATGTCACTTTTTAAGTTCATTTATCCTCTAAAAAAAGGATCATTTATATAATTCTTTTAAAGAGTTAATATAACAGTGACATAGTAAAGAGATTTTTTTTTTGAAGGAACATAGTGAAGAGATATAAATGGTTGTATGTGTAAAAACGATTTTTTTTAAGTGCGTGAGGGTTGGAGATTAAAAAAAAACAACTTCTATGTCGTGACAACAAAAATAGTTTTACACATGTATTTAGTCAAATCACAACATGATATCATTTTCTTATATTAGTTTATAAAACATGTATATATTGTGATTTAATTAGAAGCATCTGTAAAAAACTATATATCGTCGATATATACAAATTATCATAGTTAATATAAGTTGATGGTGAGGAGATGTTGCCTCAATTCAAATTTAGTGAACATCCATCTAAGACATCAAAGTATATTTTACAAATGAATTTACATTTTCCTCTCCACAAAGGATATTTACAATATATTCTATTTTTTGGTTTTTTTTAGGGACTATTTTTTGGTACTTATGAATTTCCTTTTAAATATAAAATTGAAGATCGCTAGGTTATAAAATTTAAAACACCGTCTCTCTCAATATATTTTTTAAAAATTCAGATCCTATCATATATGTACTTTTTTATATAATTTTTTAAGAATGTAGGATATTATAAAGTCTTCTTATCCTCTAAATCTAATGGTCTGATTTGTAAATATTAAATTAATTTATATTCCTGAAACATTTAAAAAAATGTTTGTTTATCATACGTCTCACTAGTGTCATTTTCCAAGATATACTCTCGAGGAAAACAAAACGCAAATCCACCTGTTTTCTTTTCTATGCCTTTCTGGAATATTTCTTTTCCTTTCCTCTTAAAACAATTATTTTCCTTCCCTTCCATTCCATCATTCTTCTCTCCACTTCAAAACACTAGTCTTCCCCTATCTTCTACCTCTCTCTCTCTTTCTCTCTCTCATCACACTTTTCTTTCATGGTCCCTTCTTCTTTCTCTTGACTTTGTTTTTTTGTTTGTTAAACACTGCCATAACCTCTTCTTTTTCTTCCTAGCTCTCTCTCACTCTCTCTCTCCAATCCTTTTTTTTCTTCTAATTTTTTATCTTATTTTATTCAAAAGCTATAGCACAAGGTTTTCTTCTCAGATAGAAGATATTATAGCTAGAGAGTTAACTAGCTTTCCAGATTCTTTCCAAGGGAAAGCCTAAAAAAAGAAAACAAAGAGCAAGAAAAAAACACACAAAAAAAAGTCCTTAATATTGTGTTTGAGGACTTTGAACAAAAACAAAAGGATTGAACAGTTCCTTGCTTGTGAATATTGCACTTTAATTCCTTTTTTTAATCTGATTTTAATAAAGGAAAATAAAAAAGAAGCTCATCTTGTCTTTCATATATATTTTGTTATAACCATATATTATCAAGTTTAGTTCACCTTTTTTCTAAAGAAGATGCCCTTGGAAGGGATTTTCATTGAACCAATTTCAACATCAACAACTCCACCTGATCTTTCTCTTCACATAAGTCCACCAAGTACTTCTAATTCTTCTTTGATTTGCAACAACACAACTCAAACATCAAATTATGAAGCTCACAATTCTTCAAGAACTTTGGCTCAAGCTCAAGCTCACACTGAACTCTCTCTTGGAAGAAATTTTAGTGCTCAAGAACCACAACAACAACAACAACCACATAACCCTTATTATCAAAACCAACAAGCTCATTTTCCTCACTTTCAACATCACAACAATCACAACTCCACAACAACAACTAGTACTACTACAACAAATTCTTCAAGTCACATGAATCACATAAATTATGGTGTTTCATTGCTTGATGTGTCATCAACATCATCAGAAGGGTTAAGACCAATCAAAGGGATTCCAGTTTATCACAACCGTTCATTTCCTTTTTTACCAGCCATGGAACATTCAAGAGAAAAAGATCCCAAGATGTGTTTATATCACCACATGCCTAATTCAACTCCGTCTCCTTCTTCATCGTCTTCTCCTCTTTCCCCCTACATAGCTGCAGGAGGTTTAGATCCCATGTCGTTTTTAAACTCAAGTGGCTCAACGGCGGCTTATCGAGCCGCCGTAGCCACAAGGTTTAATAACGAACCTTTCAAATCTCATCAATATCCATTGCACCACCATCATCATCATCACTCACACTATGGTAGTGTTGGACTTGGAAGCTCAGAAGCATCCATGATGAGATCAAGGTTTTTGCCTAAATTACCGACAAAAAGAAGCATGAGAGCACCAAGAATGCGATGGACAAGTACCCTCCATGCTAGATTTGTTCATGCTGTTGAGCTTCTTGGTGGCCATGAAAGTAAACATTTTTCTCTTCCACTTTAATTTTCTTCTTTAAAATTTTTTTCCAAAGACGGTGATACTAATGACCATTTTACACCTGTAGGAGATTTGATCTTCGTCCGTTGAGATTACAAAATATTTATCAAATTTTTTATAAAAGTAATTAAATTTCTTTTAATGAAATAAAAAGAAAGAGTGTTGTTTACTTGTTACTTGTGAGAGTGAGACTATTAGGTGGGTGTTATGTTAAAAAATTTTAGTATTTTGTTTTATTGTTGTTGTTATTATGTTTGGTGTTATAGGTACTATTTGGCTAATGTAATTTAGATGGTGAATTTTAGGAGCAACACCAAAGTCAGTTTTGGAATTGATGGATGTGAAGGATCTCACATTAGCTCATGTAAAAAGCCATTTGCAGGTATGTATGTATGTATGGTTTCTTTCTATATGAAATTGAAATGAAAATTGGGCACAATAGCCAATGAAGAATTCAGAAAGTGGTGCAGTGAATGAATATGAATGTGTGGGAGTGGATAGTAGTAGTAATTAAGTAGTAAGCTAAGAAGGTGACTTTATCATCTGAGACGACCAGACATGACACAGTCTCTGATTATAGTCATAGAAAGAGAGAGAAACTGACAATAACAAATAAAAAGTCATCATTTTCCAATAATGCAACAATCTCCAATTACAACCTTATTATCAAACATCAACCTCGTGATTAATGCAAATTTTATATATTTTTATATATCTTATATTACACAAATAGCTTTATTTTATATATTTTCATACTAATTTCTTGTGTTGAATTTGTGGAAGTATCATTTTAATTAGTATAAAATTTTTGTTTTGTTTTGTGATTTGTTCTTCACAGATGTATCGAACTGTTAAGACAACTGACAAACCTGCAGCTTCTTCAGGTAATTCGTATTGTTCAATCTTCAACCATTTTTTTCCCTTAATTAGTCTAATAATTACGGATGTATTAATTTCTTTTGTTTTTATAGAGAATGTCATCACTTGTGAGTTGTGACTTACTACCTTATTCTTTTCAGATTTTTTTTTACTGTTATTTTGTTTTTATATATAAATTTTACCGTAAGTTCCTTTCTTTCTAATTCTATGGTCTCTTTAAACTGTATATATGTGAACACTTTTAAGGCTTTTGCATATAGATACAAAAATTCCACCTTAATCACCTTGCTTTAATTTTTTATATATAAAATTATGAAGCTAGATGTGTGCATGCATGTACTTTAGTTTACATTAATTAATTTATTTTTGGAGTATAATTATAAATTAACTGTTGGATTAGGCCTTTCAGATGGATCTGGAGAGGATGATGTGCCACAAATTGGAAGCAATGGTGGAATACGTCAATTTTCAGATCAAAGAGGGCCAACAGATAGACCAATACAGCAAGATATGGATTACTCATCCACCAACACTCTATGGAGTAATTCTTCAAGGTAACATTATTTTCTAATGTTACTATTTTTCTAAAGTTTGAAGTACATATGTTTTATGTGCTTATATAGATGTACATTTTTTTTGGCACCGACTTTGTTGATTTACTTTTGCTTTTGCATGGAGTATCTCTTATACAAATCAATGCAAACCCACGTCCACAACACTCTTTTTTATGAAGAATAAAAAGGGTTCTTGTGGCAGCTTTTGCTTTAAACTTGTGTGTTTCATTTTCTTCTTTCTTTTCTTTCCATTGTATATCTTTTGTACCTTAGTGATTTATATCTAGCCTTTGGTGGATTGGTGAATTCATATAACAAAAGAATGCTACAAGATATAATCGAACGTTAATTAGTTAGGATAAAAGGAAAGCAACACAAAGCTTAATAATTTGCTTTTTTTTTCCCTCTTCTCCCTTTGACTTGTGTGTATGTTTGTCTCCTAATATTACAAATTTCAAGGCTAATTATTTGATCATAACCCGAATATTGATATGGCTCTTGATTTCTGCACCTGTAGATTACATAAAACCCAAATAAAGTCCTTCGTATATTGACCATGTATTCTTCCAAGTAACATTAACAATTTATTTTGAAATATATATCACTCAATTTGTTTTTATAATATGCTTTTTAAAGTTGGTTTGCACAAATCAAGAAATAGTGGTCACTAAATACTACAAACAGATTTCAATTATAGTATTACACTTCATATTGATCACTCTATTAAGTCCAAAATAGTTTATTTTTTTTGAAGGAAAGTCCAAAATAGTTGATAAGTTGACAATATAATCTGGAGAGAAAAAAAAATAGTAAATGCAACATATATGAAGTGTAAATAATACATCACAAATTAAAACTTCAAGAATGTAACATATAAATTTAGAAATGGTACATAAACAAAAATATATTTTTCATTATAAAACCTAACAAATTCTAATACGGACCTCTAAAAAATAGTCTAGAGGTAAATGTGCACCCAAGAAATTATTACCATATGTTGGGGGTTTAGATTCACCCATGAAATTTTCTACCATTTGTGTTTGGAAATGTGCACCTTTACTTAAATTTTCACTTACAATGCTGTTTCTTTGCTTGTTATAATGTAAATGCGATCTCTTGATTTAAATTACACGAATTGTCAAAAAAAAAAACTATGTGGTGAAATTCTTGAGGTCATTATTTTCTATAAAAAAATGAAAGCAAAAGAATGATTTAGATTCAATGGGGATTAAATTGAACCTCTTGCACCTAAATTTTAATTCAATTGAAGTAGCCTGTGAACCTTCTTTATTTTGTTTTTGATAAACAAATCTTGATTTAATCTTTTGTCTTTGAGCTACTTTATGTAAAAATCTTACTTACAGTTAACTATTTTGATGTTGACACTCGACATTCTCTGCAATAATCTAAATTCATATGTCCAGTTCTACCTTTATAGTAATCAAGATATTTTTAAAATTGAGAAGCATGTCTTTCTCTTATTAGGTAATATCTTGATATAAATATATATATTAAAACTTATAGAGTAACACCTATTAACTACTGTCTGTCATTTTTTGTCTAAAAAAATATTCTACTGTTTGTCATGATTAAAAAAACATTACCTTAAGTAAACATGAAATATCTCCTTGTGACACAAACAAATTATCACTACAAAGTCTCATTAAGTAAACATTAGTGGTGGTGGATGCTTATCATGCAAGGCTCATAATAGTAAGTTTGGAAATATATTCGAGTGTAATTGGCATTTTAGCATGTGACTTGCCTATCAATATATCATCCATAAGTGTTTGTTTTTCATTTAGTATACTGTATCATATACTTGAATCAGTGCTTACATGTATAGTTGTAATTAATACATAGCTTTAGGATTGGTTTAAGTGGTACATTTTAATCCATCAAGAGCATCTCCAATTATTAGGAAAATAATATTCTACATTGGAAAAGTGATAAAGACTGAAAAAAGTTTATAAATTCTGGAGTGTGATCGTACTTGAATTGTATCTATACTAAAGACATAGATGTATAGTGAAGTTTTGCACACTGCCATCAACATAACAGTTCATGCATGTTTGGTATACATAAAGAATCCATTGAACTGATGCAATTTTTTGTTCTTGGTTGTGTCTTTTCATCTTAATTAAATTATGATCAGTAGTAGAGAACCATGGCCACAAACAAGTCCAAACGACATAGATGGTTTCAGACCAACTATCTTCCAATCACAACCAATATCAGGAGGACATCAAATTCAGGTATAACTAATGAGTTTAATATATTTGTTATCATTAATTTGTTTATATTGGATTTAATTTAGGCTTAAATTATGTTTTTAGTCCCTTAAATTCATTTTAGGTTTCACTTTAGTCTTAATTTTTTTTCGTTTTATTTTGGTAACCTTGGCGCAACTGGTAAAGTTGTTGTCATGTGACTGGAAGGTCGCGGGTTCAAGTCCCGGAAACAGCCTCTTGTGTATAAAAACAGGGTAAGGCTGTGTACAATACACCAAATGGTGAGACCTCTTCCCAGACCCTGCGTATGCGGGAGCTTTAGTGCACCGAGTTGCCTTTTTTTTTTTATTTTGATCCCTTAAATTATAAACGTTAGACAATTTTGTCTCTTAAGTTTCATTTTGATCACTTAACTTACAAATATTATATAATTTGATCTTTAATTAAAAAATTTAGACATTTTAGTTCATCATTTGGGGAATCAAAATATTTTAATATTTGTAACTTGGCCGGGGAACAAAATGTCCAACATTCTAAAACGAAAAAACTTAAGAAACTAGCTTGTACACGTTTGTAGCTAAAGGGAACAAAATGAAACAAAACAAATTTAAGGGACCAAAATGAAATCTAAAATTAAATTAAGGGATTAAAAATATAATTTAGCCTTTAATTTATATATGTACATTAAAATTTAGTTTTTTACACATACTATCAATTAATGAATTTCAATTTAGGTCGAACCAATCGAAAGCACTCGAGCTCGATCTTTGGTTATGACTATTTTTAAACAAATTATTCTAGTTGAGTTCCATACTATTATGACCATTTTCCTAAAAATCGTAAAGGTCAAGTCCAAAAAATATGCTTTCAATTATGTATATTTAATTGCTACATCATTTCACAAATATATCAAGTTATGTATTTTAAAATTTATTGAATGTTGTGACAACAGTAAAGCCTATAAACTGTTTTACCATGATGTTGCATACAAATTAATATATATTTTTTATTTTATATTATCTCATTTACTAATAATTGTTTCCATTACAGGAGTGTGATTCAAATCAGCTCAAGAACAATTTGTCAGGATCTAATTTAGAGTGTAAGAACCCAAGCTTGGAGTTCACATTAGGAATACCAGATTGGAATGGCAAAGGACAAGCTTAATTAATTTCCTTTGGTTCCCATATTAGTTGTCTCTATTACTTTTGCATTCATTTAATTATAATCCACAATATGACATAACTTCGTCATGCAGAGGTGTATTAGATATATATATAAATTGGTGTGAAGGAGAAGATAAAAGCCCTACATATAGTTCTACTAAGTTCCATAATTTCAGAAGTAATTTTCTGAGTTCATGAACAATTTTGCTTAGCTTTTTTCTTGTATTTATTTTTTATTTATTGGTGAGGAGGAGGTATTTATTTACAAGGAGAAGCTAATGTTGCTGCATATGTAGAAGAAGAAGGAAGAAGAAATTACTAGTAAACTTTTATTTTAGTTTAACTAGTTCTCATTTTCCTCTTGCTCTATCAATTTCAATGTAACTCTTAATTACAAGCATTTTGCAGCACCATATTCTTACTTAGTTCTTATAGTTAAGAACTTGCTATTCGTGAGTATCACAGTTAAAATGAGATAATTAGGACATGGATGCGACATATGAAATTGGTTCTTGTTTGTATTAAAAATAATTTAAACAATACCGCATGAAGTTTGTTTATAATTTCTAAGATTTTTTTTTTAACAGCTAATTAAAACATGTAGTATATTCATATAAATAATGGAAATGTAACAAAAAAAAAACATATAAATAATGGAATAAGTGCAAATACACGAACGAAAGATAAAACTACAAGAAATTTCCAATTACAAAAGATACAACTTTAAATATTAATGTGGCACGAAAGGTTGATCAAAAGAAAGCTCATTATTTACTATAGGATATTCATGTAATGATGTGACCACATTATAGTCATCAATCAAGGGTGGAGTTCGGTTTCTTAAAAAAAAAATCAATGTTAGACAACTATTGAACGAGACCATTGATCTAGCAAGAAAACATGTCGAGAATGTCTTAGGGTTAAGGTTAATTTTGAAAAGGCTCGTGAGCCGGTTAATTGGGGAATTCTTGACTTTATGATGGGAGGATTTGATTTAATGCTGTGTGGCAAGCTTGGATTCGGATTTGTGTGTTTTCTAGCCATCTTTCAGTATTTGTAAATGAATGTGTGTGTGTTTTAAAACAATAAGACCCATTGACATATGTTTTGTTTCTTCTGGTGGTAGATGGGCTGAATATTAACATCATGTCTCAATCAAACAAGAGAACTTCTACGGTACACCTACAAATTAAAGTGTAACGGTACTCCTACTTTAAAAATCTTTAAATTAATCATTATTTTTATGGAATAAAGAGCTATTTGTTGATATTTATATTTTAAAAAATGTCATTTCATAAGAAAAAATATCATTTCATTGTTTATAAAAATCATACTAATTTTTTTTACATTTTGTTGTTAAAAAAATCAAAATTCGCTATCATGAGTACTAAAAATTTAGAAAAATTAAATTTTTATTTCCTTGACGTTTTTGGTAAATAAGATTTAATTATTATAATTATAGGTGATAGAAAACAAATTTTCTCTTCAAAAAATAATACATTTAACTATTAATTTATTGATTTGGTGTACCAATACACTCAAATATTTAAGTGTACCATAGAATTTGCTGGGATCATAAGTTGATTATATATAGTTGTGTTGCATTTGAAATTCGCATATGATACTCTTCCAATTGAGAATCCATGTATGAAAATAGTGAGGTCTATATAAAAGCGACTCTTTAATGGTTTGACATTAGCCTTGGAGTTAAAGGTCAACTTCTTAAAGAGTTAACATTTAGGGGTAAATGATGAAACTTCCTTCCAGGATATGATTGCACAGTTTGAGAATTGTAAGGCGGGTTCATTGCCATTCTTATTTCTTAGATTGCCAATTGCTGCAGAACCAAAGAGAGTTCCATCATATCACCGATGTTAGAGGTTCTCCAAAAAAATATTGAGTCAGAATAATGTTCATTAATTTTGTTTTTTTTATCATACTTATGTTCTAACTTTATATTTTTATGATGAAGTTAAAGTTTGGAAATCCGTGGTTCAAATTCAGATACTTTTTCTTTAGGGAGATTTCAAAATTAGGGGTGGATCAAATGAGTCAGGTGGGAAGACGTTTGTAGGCCTTATAAGGTGAGTGATTTATGAATTTGAGAGTTGAGAGTTTTTAATGATAAGTGGTGGTGGAGACTCTTAGGTGATAAACAACAATTTTGGAATAAGGTTCTTGAAGTTAAATATGGAGGTGGGGTCTAAAATGTTGTCAATTTGAGAAGTTTGTGTCAAATTGCAGACTCACCTACGGGGTGGAAGGTCATACACTCTTTGGGGATTATTTACAGAGTTGGCATATATTAGTTCCTATGTGGGTTTCTAAAAAGGTAGGTGATTATTTAAAAAAAAAAAAAAAAAAAAGGTAGGTGATTGTAGTTATGTTTCATTTTGAATAAATGTTTTGAATGAGAAAAAAACATTGACAGGTCAACACCCCGGTTGAGCAAAAAACAGGATGGGGGTGAATTTTTTGACCCTACACCCTTAGTTGGTTCAATTGTCCCTTTTTCTACGGTTTAATGATGAGGAGGGTAGTACGTGAAGGCTAGTCCATTTTGCCATCCCTACATTTTGTCTTTAAGGACGAAAAGATCATATGATCGCCTCTAAGAAAGACAGGATGCTCCTTCTATGCATCATCCTCATGTTGCTAACGATCATGCTCATCCTAATAATCAAAGTGATGTTCATTTTCAGACTCATAGTCTTGCTCTGCCTCTTGATGCACACACCAGCGTTACTAAATATCTTAACATGACACATTAATCTATTGTTGCAAAAAAGACATATGCATTAGGGCACCAACGACTAACTTTCTTACAGAATCATGAGACATTTAAACCATGGGTGTGGTTTGTTGGATTTATGATTTTGTCAGCTCATTCTCTGCATTTAGTTTAGGCACTGTAATAAAATTAAAATATTGAAAACATTATAAAAAAAACCGCTAGATATATTAATTTTCAAAACATGTGACATGAATATTCAAACCGGATGTTTTGTTATTCATACCAAATATTTTGAATTTTGAAACTTCCATTTCATATACCAGATGTTATAAAAATCAAAACTTTTGGTAATTTGTAAAAAATCATTGTTCAATTTTAAATATTTGGTCATGTGGGTCGTATGTGTTTCCAAGAAAAAACATGTTTTTAATTTGTTAAAATGAAGAGTATTTTGGGCATATCATGTGTCTAGTAAGGTATGAGTATTAATGGGGATGTGGGGTTATGATCACTCCTCACAATATGATGTATTTTATTGTTTTATCGAGTCTTTTATTATCTAATTTAGGATTTTTAAGAGAATTTAGAGCGAGTTATTCTTGGTTTTGGGAAGAATTTGTAATGCATAGTTAAAGTCATAACATGTCTTGTAATTCCTTAATTAAACAACTTTATATGGTGTAGTCTTTTTGTTAAACGTTATGAAAGGTGAAAAGCAAGCACAATGGAGTATTTAAAGTCCATACTTTTTGATTTTTTTGTCTCAAGTCCTAAACTCGTATCAAAGATGCGAAGTTCATGAAAAATAAAGAAAAATATCTTTGGTTTATGCGCTCTGCGCATAGACTCACGTGTCTCGCACACCTTGATGGCTACCAAAAGTGGAAACTAACGAAGTGGTGCAGCCCGCACGCACAAGCATTTGTGCCATTGAACACACTAATGATGAAAAATTGGATTTTGTTGAATTTAAGTTGCGCCCTGCACATGCGCAATATGGAAAATTACATATTTAAGTGCATGTTTCACCTGTAATTAGGTATTCAAAATTTTGATTACTCAGAGGAATAGATATGTGACTAGAGAAACCATGAGTGACATATTTCAACCGTGGAGACAAGATTGAAGCTAATTCTCTTCACTTTGTTGTGTAATCCTTTTATCTTTGAATATGTATTCAGTTATGAAACGATGAGTAACTAAAAATATTAAATTAGGATTGAATGACGATCCCTTGTAAGATTGTTTGAAACATGTAATTCTAATGTCCTTTTGTAGTGCAATTCGAATTATGTTTATTTAATATATCTTGTTCTTAATGTTTTTCAATTTAAGATCAATTTTGAAACAAATCTTGGTTATGAGTCACAAAGAGCCTAAGGAATAATTAATTAGTGCGACTTGGTTTTACTTTCGCTAAAGATGTTAATAATATGAGCTTCACCTAAAGAATTAGGGTTCTATCTTACACAAATGAGATATTATATTAGAGATGGAATTTATCTACTTTGTTAAACCCTGTTGCATAAGAAGGTTGTTGTTTCACCTACTGATTTGAAATTATATTCGATGAAAACAAAAATAATAAATCAAAAGTACTATGGTTTGAAAAATAACATTTAATTTAGATTTTTGAGTAAACTATTTTCTCAAGCCCAATGATACTCAACACTAAATATTGTTCTCATATTGTCGTGGTTGAAACAAACATTCATTTAGTTATGTTGAAATTTCAAATTAGACGGTGTAACATCAACAATAATACTAAACAAATTCAGATTCTCTCGGTTGTGCTAAACTATAAGTTGGTTAAAGTTCATTTCTATTAGATAAGTGTTCATTGTTTTATGGCGTGGCGTGAAAATAAGCCAAATAAACTAATTCATAAAAGCTTTTGTGTGTTGGGGACCATAAATAATATTTTGTTTTCCTGGTTCAAATTATAAAATCTGAACTGTAAGTCTGTACTAGTTTTCCAACACATTAGACTTCAATATATTGACAGTTTTCAGATTATATAAACCAAATGCATAAAATACTAGTTCGGCTTATAGAATTCGAACTAGAAATGCATAGAAATATGCAATTTTCTAAACTTGTAAATACATGTTCTAAACATATACAATTTTTTAACATAATATAATAAAACATAACACAAAATATCACATAATATCATCTAAAACATAACACCCAAATGTTAATACATAATATTATCCAAAACGTAACACCTTATCGTTGACAATTAATATCATCCAAAACAAGATATTTAAGCGGGAAAATAAATTCCAAACAAGTCAAGGTTGGGCTCATGATAGCTACAAGACTCCTTACATGATATATATAAAAATGAATAAATTTCTGAGGCTTTTCTCACAATGGAAAAAATCCATTTAGATATATGTCTTACAACAGTGCTGCATCTTCTTCTTCTTCATGTGGATGAGGCAATGAAAAAATCATCAAAGGAAGGATGTTCACAAGGGAAGACTCTTGATCATATATCTTAAAGGCTAACATGAAGCGATGAAAAAACTCAGAAAATAAAATTAGCAATTTGCATCTATGAACTCAGTTCATATTTTAGAAACCAAATGACAGAATCCATTTCTGATTATGGAAGTTGAACTAAAAATCTAAAGTAAACAAATCAAACACTAATGAGTTGAGCAAATGTGTACTAACCTTTTGTATAGTTGTTATAAAGTTTCAAATTCAATGGATTTGATCAAGTTTGGTTGAAAAATCATATGAAGAAAGGATATTTAGATTAATGTTTTTTTTTTTTTTGAGTTTTTAGGTTAAAAGGGAAAGTGGATGAGCATTGTACATATAACGGTACAACTACGATTCTATAATTTAAAGTGTGTTTTTAAATTTCAAATAATAGAATTCAATGAGGATAAAATCAAAAAACGTGAGGCACACGAGAAAATGAGAGACGCGATAAGAAATCCTCAGTGAAGAGGCCTATCAAATGGAAATTGTTTTTCTCACATACCCAATTGATCACCCACACTAATAAAAAAAACCATCATATCTCCATCAGCAATTAACTTCCGCTGGCTCTTATGATGAGAAAAGCAATTGTTCTGTAAAATAGGCTTCTAATCCCAAGCCCAAACCATATCGTTTTGAAGAAGCCCATCTTCATCATTCACAAAAAACAAAAAAAACAAAAAAGCAAAAACAATTTTCGCCATTTAAAACCCTAATTCAACAATACTCAGCAGCTTCATACAAAGCTGGTTTCGCACCGCTTTGCCTCTCAGAACCAAATTGGAATCGCGACGAACTCCACCGACAGTTAACCTCCGATCGCCAGAAACGGTTAGAAGCTCGTTTTCATTTTCATTTTTCCTTTTTGTTATTATTCCTTTTTCAAAATCATGAAAAACTTAGAAATGATAGATGAATCCGCTGTAATCTAGGTATTTTGTAATAAGGACTTGTTTGGATTGGTTTATTTTATTCTTTGTTATAGAAGTAGCTTATATACGTAAAAAGCTTATGGGTGAAATAGCTTATGACATGTGTCATAACCTGTTTTCAGCTTATTTTCTTAAACTCTCCGATGTAGCTTATGAAAACAGCTTATAAGTTATAACTTATATCAAAACAATCTTACTTTACTTTATTTTTTGGTTATAGAAATAGCTTATGGGCCTGTTTGGATTGACTTATTTTTGAGCTTATGCTAAACAACTTATACGAATAAATAAGCTTTTATGTATTATTCATAAGCTTTTCAAGATAATTTATGAAAAAACAGCTTATGAAGATACTAATGAGAAGGTATGAATTAACATAAAAGCTTATTTATTTGCATAAGCTAAAAAATAAGCCAATCCAAACAGACCCTATATACATAAGAAAGCACTTATGCATGAGCTGTACATTAAGCTGTTTATCCAAACAGGACCTAAGTTAATTATATTGAAATAAACTAAATATTGATTTCAGTTAGTTTTGTATTTCTGTATGTAAATCTTATGCACGTTTTTTTTCTCTCTTCATGAAGCGTGCTCGTGTTTTTTAATTTAATTTTTGCTTCTTTACACTTTCTCACAATGAAATACCGTTTTTTGTTCCTTATCATGTCAGGTGTATTCAAGATGGCACAAGAAGCCGGTATGTTCATGGTTCACCAAACAATTGGTAGCGTTTTGTGTTGCAAATGTGGGATTCGTATGCAACCGAATGCTGCCAATATGTGTGTGAAGTGTTTGCGCTCAGAAGTTGATATCACGGAAGGATTACTGAAGCGTCTGGTGCTTGTTCATTGTCCTGAGTGTGAAAGTTACTTGCAGCCACCGAGAACTTGGGTCAAACTGCAGTTAGAATCAAAGGAGCTGCTGACATTTTGCTTGAAAAAATTGCAGAAGAATATGAATATCAATAAGGCAAAGTTGGTAAATGCCGAGTTTATTTGGACGGAGCCACATTCGAAGAGGGTTAAAGTCAAGGTTAGTGTCCAGAAGGAGGTTTATCACGGTGCAATTCTCGAACAGTCTTACCCTGTTGAGTATGTTCAACAGGATCACATGTGTGAATCTTGCTCTAGGGTTGCAGCTAACCCTGATCAGTGGATTGCTGCTGTGCAACTCAGGCAACATGTCTCTCATAGGCGTACTTTTTTCTATTTGGAGCAGCTAATCCTAAGGCATGGTGCTGCTGCTCGTGCTATCAGAATCAAACAGATGGATCACGGTATTGACTTCTATTTCTCTAATCGAAGTCATGGTATCAAGTTTGTTGAATTTGTAGGGAAAGTAGCCCCTGTTAAGAGTCGCAGTGATAAGCAACTTGTTTCTCATGATTCGAAGAGTAATAACTACAATTATAAGTACACATTTTCTGTGGAAATCAGCCCCATTTGTCGTGAGGATTTAATTTGTTTGCCTCCTAAAGCTGCTGCAATTTTGGGAAATATTGGTCCTATTGTGATTTGCACGAAGGTTACTAACAGCATTGCTTTGCTTGATCCACTTACCTTGAAGTCTGGTTTCTTGGATGCTGAGCAGTATTGGAGGACATCCTTCAAGTCTTTACTTACTAGCAGACAGTTGGTGGAGTATATAGTGTTGGATGTGGAAGTTGTTTCATCTGAGGTTAATGTCGGTGGCACAAAATATGCTTTAGCTGATGCTCAAGTGGCTCGTGTGTCCGATTTTGGGAAGAATGACACAATGTTTTCTATCAGAACTCATTTGGGCCATCTTTTAAAGCCTGGTGACAATGCTCTTGGTTATGATTTGTATGCTGCCAACAGTAATGACATGGAATTGGACAGGTACAAAGGAAGTATTCCTGAAGTGGTTTTGATAAAGAAGAGCTATGAAGAGAAACGCAAGAAGACTCGTTCATTTAAGCTTAAACGAATTCCCATGGAGGCTGATGATAAGATTAAAGTTAATGAAGATAAGAGAAGTGCTGAATATGAACTTTTCTTGAAAGAGCTAGAAGAAAACCCTGAATTGCGGTTCAACATATCATTATACCAAAATAAAGACTATCAACCATCAGAGGTGGCATCTGTGACTGATGGTGAAGAGGCACCTTCTGTTCCATGGGATGAGTTGCTAACTGGGCTTGAAGATCTTGACCTGAGTGAGGGTGAGGGTCATGATGGCGAGGATAACATGGCAGAATAAACATAAGTCACTTCTATCCTGAAATAGAAATTTATGTCGAATCTTAGTTTTGTTGATGCAAGGGTACTTTTTTGTTTGTGCTGTTTTAATTTTCAATCTTTGGTTATGTTTTTATTTACTGCAAGGATGATATGTGGTTGTTTTTCAGATATAGTAATAATAGATACGATTATTATTTTGGGTTTGTTGATAACTCTCTATTATCAATCTTCCATAGAAACCAATGATGTTCTTGATGTTGAGTTTGTTTCATTCTCCAACCATTTTACTTTCATGGTCGCTGGTTGTGGTAAGGGAAACTATAATTATCAGGCAAGAACACAGGCGGCAAACTTGTTCAAATTGTAGTTTTCCTTCAAGTTAGCTTTGCCTGAATTTTATCTTTATCCTTTCTCTATTTAAGTTCTTTTTTGGTCCTTTTTAGCATTCTTTTAAATTACTTTTGTCTAAATAACATAGTAACTTTAAATCTGTGAGACTACGTTTTGACTAATTATTTAGTTTTGAATTTGTTTCTTAAATCAAAGGACTGGAGGATTACCTCTCGATAATGTTTAGCCTAATCGATTAATCTTTAGCTCTTTGCGCAACCATTGTTGGCATGCAATTTTTAATTCATGTTGTGCTGTCTGTATCAAGTTATATCTATAATAATCCAGTTTATGATTCTTTTTCATTACGTTGCAAAAGATGGATAATAAACAGAGAAAACAAGATACCACCATTTGTTCACTCGAAAAATGTCAATGCATCAATTTTTTAGAAGTTAATGCATAGATTCCCTTGGTATACCAATAATCTTTCTTTATCCTTTGAACCCGTCTCTTCAATCCTCTGTTTTCAAACAGTATCTAGCTCTTATTTCCAAGTTTCAAATATAGACGATGTACAAATTATGTGTTAAACTGTGTGTATGATAACTTTTTGCTTTCTGTTAATTACAATAGATTTCTGAGTCTTTTGAGATTCAATTGCTACATGCTTACTGCATGTCTTAGATATTCACATATCAATATTCATCAGTCATCCTTCAAACAAATTCATCGGTCATGAAATGTTTGACCTCACCAATGCACAGGTTTTCAAGCTTTTAGCATAGTTTACAATCTGTACAAGAAATTAACGCCACAATGAGCATATTATTTTGTTTGATCTGGATAATCTGGAGATTATTTGCGAAAACATATTTGCTGTATGATCCTGAAGAGGCTACGTGAGTAAAGAATGTTCCCTTCCATAGTATTCATTGTATAATACTTTGTCCCTAAAATAAATATTTAAGATCTTAATGAAAAATATATTTTTTAATACTTTTAAAAAAGATCTATTTAAAAAACAAAACCCTCAAATATAAATTTCATGTTAAACTAGTAAACTATTTAACAATGCTTTTAAAAAATTGCTCCCACCACACGATTTGTTGGTAGTAGTTTAATGAGTAGGACCTATCCTATCCACAACCAAGAACAATATGCATGGTTCTTACTCACTAGCTAGTTTTTTTGGCAATATCTTACTACCCACAAAATGACTGAGAACGATACAGTGCGTTTTGGCATCCTAGGCTGCGCCACCATAGCCAGAAAACTAGCCAGAGCCATTACTCTCACTCCCAACGCCACCATCTCCGCCATAGGAAGCCGCTCCATATCAAAAGCAGCAAAATTTTCCGTTGAAAACAGTTTACCAGCAAGCGTTAGAATCTACGGTAGCTATGATGAGGTTGTGGAGGATTCAGGTGTGGATGCAGTGTACATTCCTCTCCCTACGAGTCTGCACGTGAGGTGGGCGGTTGCTGCCGCGAGTAAGAAGAAGCATGTGTTGGTGGAGAAGCCGGCGGCACTTGATGTGGCGGAGCTTGATTTGATCTTAGAAGCTTGTGAGGCCAATGGCGTGCAGTTTATGGATGGTTGTATGTGGTTGCATCACCCTAGGACTTTGAACATGGAACACTTGCTCGATCTTTCTAATTCCAATGGTATTGGACCCGTTCAATTTGTAAGTGGACCACCATTTTTTATTATATCTTATATATTTTTTAAAGAAAAAACCCTATAAATTTGTTTATAAGGACTTTCATTTTTACCGGTATACTACAATATTTAGGTAAATTTGGAATACCAAGGGGATCGGGTCAAGCATAAAAAACTAGACCCCAACATCGTGGCAAACGATGATTTGAATCCTGACAAGGGATTAAAGAAGTTTAAGAGTTAAATGTACAAGGTTCAAATTTTGACAAAGGAAAAAAAACCAACATAGTAATTAAGACTGTGACAATTCGGATCTTGGTAGGGAGAGATATTCATATTTAGTGTCCGTCATGTCTCGAATAAGATTACATCAAGTGAAAGATATTTAGGGAAACAAAAAAAAAAGCAATTTGGTGGTTTGGGGGAGAATAACATAAGAGTTGGAGTGATAAGACTATCATAAGTTTAATTAACAATTCACTAACAAAAATAACAACTAATAAAATATATTTATGATTATTATTTACAGTTGAATAGAAGGCAAGCGGGAAACAAGCTGCACTGATAGGCTTTTTTGGATGACAAATAATGTATAGTTAACGACTAGCATTGAGGTCTAGCTCAAGTGGTTGATGCGTAGTGTGTATGAGTATCATAAATTTTGAACTATTGAGTTTGATTCTACTCATAAAAAAAGAAATTTATACTTTAATATTAATTTTTGTGCTAGATTTCGTTCATAATGTAACATTTTCTTTGCATAACGTTGCGTTTTGAAGATCCATAGCACATCAACAATGCCAACAACTCAAGAATTCTTGGAGAATAACATTAGAGTAAAGCCAGAGTTGGATGCTCTTGGTGCACTTGGTGACTTAGCATGGTACTGCATTGGTGCATCCTTATGGGCAAGGGGCTATAAACTGCCAACCACCGCCACCGCGCTTCCCGACGTCACACGAAACACAGCCGGCGTCATATTGTCAATCACAGCTTCTTTGCAATGGGACCAACCAAATCAAACAGTTGCAAATATTCACTGCTCATTTCTTTCTCACACGTCCATGGACTTGTCTATAAGTGGTTCCAATGGGTCTATGCATCTTAAGGACTTCATAATCCCATACAAGGAAACTAGTGCTTCATTTGACTTCACATTTGGTGCAAAATTTGTTGATCTTCACATTGGGTGGAATGTGAGACCAGAGGAAGTTCATGTTGCCAACAAGCTCCCTCAAGAAGCTTTGATGGTGCAAGAGTTTGCTAGGCTTGTTGCAAGTATTAGAGATTGTGGGTCTCAGCCTTCTACAAAATGGCCAGAAATTAGTAGAAAAACTCAATTGGTAGTTGATGCTGTGAAAAAGTCTTTAGACCTTGGCTGCAAACCTGTTTCCCTATAACTAGGTAGTTTACAAAATCATGCACAATATATAGATATGTATCCGGATAAAATCGATAAAATAACTTAAGTGTGTGTTTGGATCCGCAGTTAGTTTGACAAAATCATATAATCCACAGAAATATATATTGAGTACAAGACAATAATAGATAACAATTATGTCCCTTTAGTTTCAGGGGTTCTAGATCTTAGGTGTAGCATGACCTTTTTTTTTTTTTTTTTCGGACCGGAGGTATATCACGACTTACTGTACTGGTATATACATACATTTGTATTAGAATGATGATACAAACGGCAGTAACAATTCCCGTTGTTGAGCACTCAAAGACATTAAAATTGTCTCAAATGCACTAGGAGGAATGGTCTTCCCAAGTTGTCTCAGCAAATTATTCATCTGGTTGATTGTTTGTGCTGTAGCCAATTTGTCACCCTTCTCAATAACCTGGAAAAAAAATGTTAGCATATTAGGAGCACATAAAGCTATCATTATTCATTATAATTGATGAAAGTTTATCATAAGAAATCAGCACAATGTTCCACAAGATAAACCCAACAAGATGAATTCAAATTTCAAAGTTAACCTCAATAACACTAGAATATCTTTAAATTAACAGGAAAAAAAAAAGATAAAGAAACAACTCAGACAAATAGGGCTATGCCGGTGAATGACTCACTTCAAGCAACACTGCAATAATCTTAACAAGATTTTGATTACCAGCTCCTAAAAGATCTCTGTCTAATCTGAAAAGAAAATAAAGCATTCCGGTTAATACACTTGCATGCTGAAAAATTAATTCAAAAAGATTATTTTGAACTTTCTTACCTTGCAACCATCGAACAGAACTGTTCATGCATAATTTTTGCTTCGACCAAATCTTCTTTAAGTGGCAAGAAACTTAACCAAGCAGGAATAAACTGCAAGAATGAAATGAGTATAAAAAATTGCACGATTTTGCAACTGTTGTAACCAATTGGAATATTGAGTATACAACTTGATTAAATTTAGATATAGACACTAAAGTTAGTAGTTGACAGTAGTAATCAATAAAGTTAGTAGAGACAGAAAGGAAATCCATGGTTTTAAATCGTGGTCCGCAACCATAATCGCAGCCTAACTATCAAAGATTTTGAGGTCTACGTATCAATAATGCAACCACAATTTTGACCACATTGGCCACATTTTTCCACATTTAGTCCACAATATAAAGGTGCAGAATTACTGCAACCACGATTTAAACCCATGGTGAAATCGATATTAATAATCGATGATCCATACACCAATAGACAATAGAAGAGAAATGTTACCATAGAACCATCAATGCAATCGCGATGGAATTCACAAATTCTTCCTATAGCAGAAACTGCAATGTCACATGCTTTTGCATTCCCTGATCGATTCGGATCTTTGATGAAAATACTGAGTTCTGACAATATCACTGAAAACCACAAAAAAAAATAACAAAAAATTAGTTGTGAAACTATTGATAATACAATGGAAGGATTACAGATCAAACAACATACTATTGATATAAGGCTTAAAATTTGGTGTCCCAAACTCAGCACAAATTCGAATTCCCCTTGCTGCTTCCTGAAAAAGGGGCAAAGTCATTAAATAATGATATACAAAAACTATATTAAGAATGAAACCAAAAAGATAAGAAACCTCTTTGATTTCAGAATTTTTGTCACTGCATGCTTCCACTAAGTTTGGAAGATAAATTGCAAAATACCTACCAAAAAACAAATATAAACTTTTAATGTATCATCATCAATTAATATGTTATTGGTGATAAAGATATTTTTAAAGATACAAGAAGAGGAATATACTTGTGAGCTACTTGATTACAACGTTGTACAACTATGTTAAAAGTTAACAAAGCAATCCTTCTTTGCTTAGCACTTCCTTTATCCTGAAAGCAGAAAGCAGAAAGCAGAAAAATATTATCAGTCATAATGGCAAGTTCAAATCAAAACCTTACAAAGAAAGCGGAAAATGAAGCTAATGCAGCCGCAATTGTGATAGTGATGTCATTGCAGAGACATGTAAAACTGTAATACTGCGGCTGCAATTGTAGATTGTGGACGTACTGCAGATATAATAATAATAACAACATTCCTATGGATAATGAAATCAAATGTGATAACTTTTCCACGGATAATGAAATCGAACATATTGTAAGAGAATCATTTTACCTGAATCATTGATAACAATTTCTTCATTACAATATCCGCATTCTGGTATAGTGCTAAGCTATCAGGAAGAGTGTTCTTTAGAAAGTACAACATTGCGGAGGCAGCTTGTTCCTGCAAAAGCAACATGCGATTTTCAAATTTAAAGACATTATTGTGTTTCCGTGAGTGAATTGTAAAGAATGAAGAAGGGTAGGAGTGGAAATAAGAAAACACATCTAGACATTGTTCATGCTTCCAAGTTCAAATAGATATTGTGAAATAATGGCTATAGTGTAGCGGAATTTAAACAAATCGCTATTGTTCTACAATGCAATACGTTATCTTGTACAAAATATTGTCAAAACGCGGTCGTAGCTATAGTACTATTGTGAAATAGAATCTAAACAACCTGTTATTTTTCACTATCCGCGATTGACAACATTCAAGATTAAGGAAACGACAAAGTAAACAAGGCAAATATATATGTTGGAGTTGAAGAAACTATGTATGGATTATATGGAAGTTCTAGATTAAGGAAAAAACAGGTTTTGTATGAAATTAGTCAGTTAACATATACATACCTTCACTTTATTGTCCTCATCACGGCCAAGTGCAATGGAAAAGGCATGCATAAACCTATGATGATAAAGAAGTTGAGCTGCTTGGACAAAGTTTATAGGTATCTCCATCAAAGTAAAAGCAGCCAACCGAACTTGAACATGAGAGTCTTGGAATAACTTCAAAGTTTTGGTTACCATTTCCCCTAAAAAGTTTTCCATCAATACCTGCACAAATGTATATGGGACATAATGAGGGAGAATCACCATCTTCAAATCTAATCAAACCACACAAATAAAGTAGAATTTCATAAAGGTGCTATAGAGTCAATAATTTCCTAAGAGTTAAAATACTATTCATCTATTGATGCGTCCACAATTTGGTAATTTCCATTATGGTACTTGTGTTCAATGCCGTTAAGTAACAACTATATAGCATAGCAGAATTTGAACAAATCACTATTATTCCGTGATACACTATTTAGTACAACAGGTTGTCAAAATAGCGGCGCCATAGCACTATTGTGTGACAAAATATTATCAAATCACTATTTTCTGCGATATGTGATTGACAACACTAAATGTGTTTTATATATTTATAAATTATGAAAAAGTCTACTTTGCAATGTCTCAACATAGTGGATGCAACGGTCCTTTTTAACATTTTCCTCTTCATATCATAGATTTAGAATGTATTTTAAAGGGTTGAAGATATTTTTAAGGGATAATGAATTGGTAATGAGATGGATATGAGATTTCAAAAAGAAAATAAGAGATATAAGAGATTTTCAAGATAAGTTATAGATAATAATACGCAAATAAAATATAAATGAACATCATCAAATAACTAGGATTATACAAAAACTATCAAAACTACCTTAACAAACAACCAAAAATGCGGGAAAACCATTCATAAAAAAGACATCAAAAAATATAAATTAACATAATAAAATATCAAGGATTATACAAAAACAGTCAAAACTACCTTAACAAACAACCGAAAACGTGGGAAAACCATTCATTAAAAAGACACGGGGATCCCGACTTGCTCCCCAAAAACCAATTCCAAGATAAACTCTTTATCGAGTTCACAACCTCAACCCCTTTAGACACCTTTGAACAAAAAATGTAGTTATTTCAAGCCTTTCAAATTTGCCACGACATTTACTTCAAAAAAAAAAAAAATTGCCACGACATCGTATGCCAAACCAACAAGACCCCTTTTAATCCTTTCCCTTTCTTAGAAGAGTGTGTTTGAATGGAGGATTTATTAAGAGAAGGGAGGCGTGAACTTATTTTCTATCAAACATTTCAAAAAAAATAATAATCAAGTGTGATAAAATGTTACATGATCATCTATAAAATTATTATTTTTATGTTTTATAAAAATAAAAATCTCAAGTATAAATCAAAATATAAACTTAACCCTCTATATATTATCTAACAAATGCTAGTGCAAGAAATTATGTATGTGTTAGGGCAAGAACTATGCATAAAATGATGTTTGTGTTGGTGCAAGAGCTAGTTAGTAGCATAGTATCAAATATCATATGCATGAAATATGTTAATAAAAGAAAAGAGATTATAGTTATGATGAAGTCACCATTTCATCAGAAAACTCTTTGGAAATCACAGTGAGCAATGTAATTCCTGCATGTCGCATTTTCCAGTCAGCTGAATCCAAGTAATATTTAGTCAACAGTTCATGAGCAACGGCCAAAACTTTGTCCCCTCCAAATGCAACACAAAGCTTCTTCAAACACTTGATTCCAAATTCATACACATCATCAACCTTTTCATTTTCACCATCTACACCTTTTCCTTTTTCTTCTTCCGATCCACGATCACCACAACCAGCACCATTACCGTCCTCTTTAACAGACAAAACCAACGACTTCATCGGAACAGTAAATAACCTAACCACTGTCTCATGAGGTAAAGACATCAGCATCTGTTCACATTCCTTCAACTCAGTCATTGCAAGCACCAATTCAAAAGCCAAACGATGAGTTTCATCGCTAACACCGCTATTCTCTGCGATCTGAAGGGCATCTAAGACCATATCGCTCATGTAAGGCTTCAAAAGAAGAGGTTCAGCAGACACAAGCTTAACCAACTCTGCAAAAGCGCTTTTGAAATAGCTTCTTTCATATGCTTGCAAGAGTGAAAATACACCGACCATCATGGCTCGAAGTAGTTCGTGAAAAAGTGATGGATCTGAAAACAAACGAATCAGGTTCACCACTGCACCAAATGATGCAACTTGAACGTTAGGGTTTCGTGAATCAGCAAGTGAACCTATAAACGAAGAGTGAAGTACTTTAACACGGTCGTGTAGAGATTTGGTGACCATTAAACAGAAGTCATTTGACAGTGAGGCGAATACTAAAAAGGAAAATTCTCGAATCTTCTCTTCGGTTGAATTAACCGAGGAGATGAGAAATTCGAGAATTTCTTGCCAGTGTTGATGGTTTTGATAAATAACTGAAATGGTTTCGGCTAAGACAAGTGACGCTAGTCTAAGGACGTGGACTGACTTTTCTTCGGTTATGAACTTAATGAAATGGGCCTGGAGACGGGCTTGGGCCTGAGGACGGAGTTTGGGCCAAAGATGAGAGGGTTTGACAAAAACAAGAGCGCGTGCAGCGTTTGTGCGCGTGGGGATTTCAGGAGATGAGGTTAGAAGGAAGAAGAGTTTGATCATGAGAAGATCAGGGTGGTGGTGTTTGCAACATTGAAGGAATGTGAGTGATTTTGATTGGTTTTGTTGTTGTTCATGATTTTGTTGTTGAGTAGGGTTAGGGTAAAGGTGAGAGAAGAGAGTTTCCATGGCTTTGTCATCGTTGGAACTTAGAATCTTGAAGGTTTCGGATTGTAATTCTAAAGGGAATTCAGATTCCATTGTGAGAATGTGATGAGTGCAATTGGATTTAGGGTTTTAGGGTTTGTTCTTGATGATATGCTGTTTGGTTTTGGTGTAACTAACGTGAGTGAATGATCATGCGAGAGAGACACATAGAGAGAGTGATTTTCTATCTTGTTCTTGCCAGATACTATAAAGAAAGAGAGAAAACAGATTGGATTACAAAAAATACATGAGATACAAGGATATATATATATGGCGGCTGAAAGAGAAGAAGGATAGTAATAAATAACACTAACAATCCTTGGAACTCTCCAGTATGATTCGATGACAATAAAAGCGTTGTTACTTTCATAGCCCTATTCAACTCCAATCACAAATCTTGCGCACACAAATGAAATAAACATGCCTTTAATATCAACTATCGGGGGTTTAGATCATCTCTATTTCCCAGAAGATGGAGGTGTCCATCACTATAATTTTAGGATCGGTTTGGTGCATTTTAGGATCGGTTTGGTGCGCAGGATTTGATAGAGAGATGATATGATAAGATGATGGATAAGAATATGATATGATAGCCAATTATCATATCATGTGTTTGATGCACACGATAAAAACAAGAGTAATAAAAAAAAAAGCTTTTTTAAACAATAATAAAAAATGCTGAAAAAGTGAAATCCATCAACAAACAATTAAAAAACCTAGAGCCGCACAATTTAAAGATGAATTGGATATCATCTTCGACGACGAAATGCCCCCAGAAGAAATTCAAAAAAATCAAGATGTCTTAAGCGGAATTCCCAAATCGTTCGCCATGTTCAAAAGAAAACCATATTCAATTCAACAACAAAAAAAAAACTTAATATAAAAAAGAGGGTGAAATCCTTGATCGATCGATGATGCATCAGAATAGATGAATCGAATCCTAACCAAAACTGAAAATTAACAAGCTTTAAAATGAATAATCAGAAAAGATGAAATTGAGAGGCTTTTATGGTTTCATGAATTTGAAAGATAATCAAATTTGAAAAGATGAATTAGACGTGGCGGCGATGGGAGAGGCATGAAGTCGATGGATTTGGAGAGATGGAGAAGATAGAAACTTAGAAGATTCAGTTTGGTCGCGAGAGAGAAACTAGTGAATAGTGTTGGATCATTAATCAAACATTGACCTTATAGAATAATTATGTATTGTTGACTGTCATTTTTGGCTTAAATGGGCTTATGAGTATCTAATAGGGTGTAAGCCTTTAATGTGTAGAGACTATTGGGTAATTCTATTTTTATGATGGGTTAAAAGAGAAATACCAATAGTTAACCCTAGTTTGGGTGCTATAAATAAAGAGGCAATGGTCCCCCAGGTCACACACACAAGTTGCCGTTCTTTGTTGACATCCCATCATCACAAGGAAACAAAGAGAATAACAACGGATTCTCTTAGTGAGAGTGTGTGTTAATCTGGAAGGCCATTACCACATCAACAATATTTGATTAAGAATACAGCTACGCTTCCGCATATTGATTTACTATTTATGATGATTAACATGATTGACTCTAGGGTTTAAAATCAAGTTTGGTTCTAACAAATAGTTCATAGTTTTCTTATCAGGTTGTTAACCCACCAAAAATTGATGATAAGAATAACAAAGAGACAATATGATAGGATAACTAATAGGTTTATTTTATCCTTTCATATGGGTGCACCAAACAAAAGATTTAAGCAGTATATGATAATTTTATCATATCTTGTCTCTCTATCATGCACACCAAACATGCCTTTAGTGTATAAATGTCCATGTAATATCATAAATTCTAAAAATATATGCATTTATGTATCTCAAAATTATAGTAATGGACACCTCTATTTCATTGAAAAAATGAAGAAGATCTCAACTCCAACTATATGTATTGACAAATAAATTTTTTTTGACAAAAACATGTCTTTTTTCAAATTATTCTATTTTTTTTATAAAACTATTGTATTTTTTTTATCATTTTTAATTTATGGGTTTTCTTTACAAGAAATTTAAACTATGTGGTTATTTGCACTATTTATGCCACTAGGGTTTGCTACGTACTAAGGTGTTCTTTGAGTTTAACTACACAAAACGAGTCTCTGTCGTGGTCTATCTATTATGGTGTACGTACGACGAACAATGTTTAATATCCTATGTGGCACACATGTGTAAGAACATGTTCGTTTTATTGTGTCACACACGTTTCTAATGATTGATCTGTGTATGGTCTCAATGTTTCATAATGCTGGACGAACCATTCATTAACTATGTCCTTTTGGAGGACGAACCAGTCATTAACGTTTGATTATACTAGATGGCGCTCCTGTGCTTCGCACGAGTCAATAATGAACACAATAAATTAAAAGCAGGTTATCCCCGTGAGTTTAACTCAGCTGGTAGGGATACTGCATATTATATACAGGGGCCGGAGTTTGAACCCCGGACACCCTACTTCTCCACAATTAAATTGTGTGAGCTCTAGCCACTAGGCTACTTGACCAAAAAAAAATAAAAATTAAAAGCAGGTTAAACTTGAAATATTGTCATTTTTCTATCTAAAGTCAAAGTCCATCATGTAGCCTTTATGTATATAGAATGACGATAAAGGTGCATAGAACAATGCACATATCTATGTGTAGATGTAGCCTTTATGTGTAGGGTGGCAACAAAATCATTGTTTCCTTATCTAGGCTAACAAAATCTTTTTATGGTTCGGAATGCATCAAAGATATGTATAATAATAATAAGATTTGCATGATGATTTTCATAGAAGAAACTTTGATACAAATAACATGGTTTGATTGCTACTTCTATGTCTAAATGTATAACATTTTTTGTTAATTTGAAATATTGTCATTTTTCTAAGTAAAGTCAAAGTCTACCATGTAGCCTTTATGTGTAGGGTGACGATAAAGGTGCCTAGAACAGTGCACCTATCTATGCCTAAATGTAACCTTTATGAATAGGGTGGCAATGAAATCATTGTTTTCTTGTCTAGGCTAACAAAATCTTTTTATTGTTGGTTAAGAATGCATCATAAGATTTGGTAAAAATTAAATTCTTTTTAATAACTTCCATGTCTAGATGTATAGTCTTTTATGTAAACTTGAAATATTGTAATTTTCCTAATTAAAGTCAAAGCTTACCATGTAGACTTTATATATAGGGTGGCGAGAAAGGTGCAAAGAACCCTGCACCTATCTATGTCTAAACATAGCCTTTATGTGGTGGCAACAAAATCATTGTTTTCTTATCTAGGCTAACAAAATCTTTTTATAGGGTGGCGATAAAAGAGCAAAGAACAGTGCACCTATCTATGTCTAGATGTAGCCTTTATGTTTAGGATTGCAATGAAATCATTGTTTTCTTATCTAGGCTAACAAACTCTTTTTATGGTTGCTTAAGAAAACATCAAAGATTAGATGATAATAAGATTTGCATAATGAATTTCACAGAAGAAACTTTGATACAAATGGCATGGTTTGATTGTTACTTCTATGTCTAGATGTATAGCATTTTTTGTTAACTTGAAATATTATCATTTTTCTAACTAAAGTCAAAGTTTACCATGTAGCCTTTATGTATAGGGTGACAATAAAGATGCATAGAACAATGCACCTATCTATGCCTAGATGTAGCCTTTATGTGTAGGGTGGCAACGAAATCATTGTTTTATTGTCTAGGCTAACAAAATATATTTTTTGTTGCTTAAGAATGCAAGATAAGATTTAGTAATAGTTATATCTCTTGTTATTAATAATTGCAACTTCTATGTCTAGATTTATAGTCTTTTCTGTAAACTTGAAATATTGTCATTTTTCTAATTAAAGTCAAAGCCTACCATGTAGACTTTATGTATGGGTGGCGATAAAGGTGCATAGAAGAGGGCACCTATCTATGTTCAAGATGCAGCATTTATGTATAGGGTGGCAACGAAATCATTATTTTCTTATCTAGGCTAACAAAATATTTTTATTGTTGCTTAGGAATGCAGAAGAAAACATGCAATATTGAGCCAATTGAACCAAAGAATAGAGGTAGCTTCATAGAAGAAACTATGATACAAATGACATGGTTTGATTGTTGGATATCATCAATGGGTGGAAATGTTACATTGCCTTGCATTTTAGCGCCATATGGAGGCATTTTAGTAAAATACCATGGGCAAACCTAGGGTTTTTCTAGGGTTTGTTTGCAACTTTTCCTTGCATTTGTATATAAGATTTGCATGTTGGCTTAACGCAATATCAATTGATACCTGACAACTTATACACACATTGAACAAGTAAAAATCTCACTTCATTTACGTTTTTATGTATATTTATTTACTTCAAATCAAATTCTCAATTAAAAATTACCAAATGGATTGAAAATCAATGGCAATATGACTCGAGGACATGAAAAACAAAGTAAAGCATCAGTCAAAGATATAATAATGGGTGGGAGGTCTCTTATCTTCACCATAAAGAAAAGAAGTTTGATGAATCAATTAATATTTTTTTTTCTTAATTATTTTTAATTTTAATTATGGTCTTTTTATCAATCCTTTAAATTATGGTTCATTGTGTGTTTTTGTCATTCAACTTTGAAATTTATGTTTTCCTTGAGTTTTAATCACGAGTTTTCTTGTGCCACAACCCACAACACTTTTAACGACTGATTTATGTATGGTCTCAATGTATGAATGTTGGCTTATTAATACCAACTAAGACTAAGACTGACGACTTATACCCACGTTGAACAAGTAAAAATCGTACTTCAATTGTTGTGTTTCTATGTAATTATTTACTTATTGAATATTTCAAATCAAGTTGGCTTTTTCTTTGCAAACATTGAGATGATTAATGGACTGTGGATCAATGCAGCACCTGACAAAGGCGGCAACAGCCAACATGGTAGAGTATCAATCAAAGATATAATCAAAACAAATATTTTCTTTTCTTATATTTAATTTTAATTATGGTATTCTTACAAGAAATTTAAATTATGGATATTTGCATATATAGGTTTTATCATCCATGTTTAAATTTTTTGTTTACATACCTAGAATTTGAATCGCGCAAATCGAATCTCCAAATATCATGGTCTATCTTTTTTAGTTTGTTGAAAGAAAATATTGTGGTCTATCTATTCTGAATTTCAAGAAATATGATTATTTGAATTCGGTTTAAACTTCGACTTCTGTATATAAAATGTAACGTCTCTATCAATTGAGTATGTTTATGAAGATATATCACATACACTTTTAACATCAATTTTTTTTTTTTAAGTCCAATATTCATTAAGCACAATGCAGAACACTTTTAACGACAAATCTATCTATGTATGTTCTCAAATTTTCATGATATTTCATGTTGGCTTACCTCAATATCAACGAAGAGCGGTTACTTAATTATATACATACCGACCATGTAAAAACTGCACTTAAATTATTACATTTGGATCAACAAAAGTTTATGTATGTGGTTCAAAATTTAGACAAGATATTCACTTTTGTTGACCTAAATTTATCTTATAAATAGGTCCGAATGAAGTAGTTATTACCGATTGATTCAAATTAAATTCTTAATTTAAGATAGGGCTAAATGATGTTTACCCTTTGCCATTTGGGCAAGTTTTGATTTAACCCCTGTAAAAATAAAAGCTGTATAGATTCCCCCTTGCCATTTAAAGATTATTTCGTTTTGCACCTTAAGACAGTTGATTGTGCAAAAATGATGATGTGTCGTGGTGACTTGGATCTGACTTTGTATAATTGTTGACAGGCACGCTGACTTGGATTTTTTATTTATTACTTTTTTTTTTAGGGAAAAAAAAAGTCTTAGTCTTATTATTTTGAAAAACAATTTCATATTAAAATCAAATTTAAAAAAAAGAAAAGGAAAAACACCTTAAACAAAATAAAAATCAAATTTTTCATCTTCATCTTCATCATCAATCTCTTTACATTCATCATCAAAGTCTTAGTCTTCTTCATCAAATTAAATCAACTCAGAAAATAAATAAAAAATCATCATTAAAGTTTGATCATCACCAAACTCTTCATTATCCCTCATCAAATTCAAACAATAGTAAAAACAACAACAACCACCCAAAAAAGTATATACTCATCTATACTCTTATTATCTCTTTTCCAATCTTCAAAACAACAGACCCTCATTCTTTGGTATTAAAAATACTGAAGTTATTGGACTAGATTCTAAAAACGCAACCCTTCGTAAATCACCCATCACCATCAATGTCGTTGTCGATGTTGATGACTAAGATCTAGATCCGTGAATCAGTGTTCTCTTTTTATTACAACATCACCACCTTCGCTTCGCTCCTCTTTCAGATCTACTCATTTATTTTCAGAAATAGGAAATATCAATATTTGACTTATTAATACTTTGGGAGTGTATCTATCATTTTGTGTTTCAATAAGATTATTCCCATCGGATGGCCTCAACACTTTACATGTATAAGGAGACCCTGGTTTTAATTCAGCAAAGTTTATTTCGCCGTCATTGACATCTTCATAGGCTATGTCGAATTCTTGGTCGCTTTCATTTGTATCAACATAAGCAACCTTTTCTCTTCTGAAATTGTGAGTCTAGCTTTCTCAGCTTTCAGTCTTTCGACCTGTCGAACTCTATCGACCAATTGGGCCATATCTCTCAAGTATTTAGTGTCTAATTTTTTCTTAATGGAATAATCCAAGCCATCAGCGACCATTTCGACTAACTCACGTTCAGGCACTTGAGTAAAACATCTTGCCTTTAACAATCTGAATCTATTCAAATAATCTTCGACAGATTCATTCGATTGTCTCCTCACACTTGCTAATTCCTTCTGACTTATCTTAGATTGACCCATGTAAAATTGTTCATGAAATAACCTTTCTAATTGAGTCCAGTGTTGAATGGAATGCAGTGCAAGCGTGGTAAACCACATAAAGGCATTCTTTGTTAGAGAATTTGGAAAAAAACTTTCATCTCAAATTCTCATTGTTTGCAATATCTCCAGCTTCCGTTAAAAAACGTGATATGTGTTCGACAGTAGATTCGCTAGTGTCACCAGCAAAAGTTATGAACTTAGAAATTTTATAACCCCTAGGAAGTTCTGTTTATAGAACACATTCTGACAAAGAAGATACAAAATTTGTTCTATGTAAACCTACGTTTAAACCATGCATTATTTCTATAAATGCTATAAATCATAGAAGCCACTTTGCTTCTGTCAATACCAGATATAATGAAATATTCAAGAGCAATTTCATGTTTGCTTAAAGACTTTCCATTACACTTTTCTTGTAGCTTCTGACAAAGAAACTTGAGCTTTTCTTCATAAGTTTTACAAATGAAGTTAAATCCTCTAAGTCCTTCTTCAGAAGCTTTTAGATCCAATAGAGTTGATTCTTGTTGTTTCATTAAATCAACATATTTTTCTTTTAAATATTTCAACTCATTGGTTCTAAGTTCAAAATGGGTAAGGAGCTCTTTAAGAGAGTCAACAAGTTCTTCTTTGAAATTTTAGAGTATACCTCATTTTCATCTTCAGAGTCTGAGTCAGGTTCAGCTTCTGATGTTAGTGTAGCTACTAACTCCACAACTATATTTGCTTCATCTTTAGCTTTTTCCTTTTCAGACCCAGATTCACTGTCTAAATCTTCCTAGATTGCCATTAAACTCTTCTTAATCTGCTTTCTAAATTTCCTTGAGTTGAATTTCTTTGTCTTGTCCTTTGACTTCTCCTTCTGAAGATCAGGGCAGTCAGCAATAAAATGTCCAGACTTCTTGCAGTTGAAGCATCCTTTCTGATCTTCTTTCTTGAAGATTTTGTAGCCGCCTCTCTTGCTTAGAAACTTCTTGTTCTTCTTTGCCAGATACTCAAGCTTGTTGGAAAAGCATAGCCATCTTCTCAGTGGGATCTTCATCAGAATATCCATCAGGTGATTCATCTTCAGATTCAATAACTTTAAAAGCTTTTGATGACTTCCCTTTAGATGGCAGAGCAATAGATTTAACCTTCCTAGCAGGTCCATGCTCATTTAGACCTATCTCATGAGCTTTGAGAGAGCTAACAAGATCTTCAACACTTAAAGTGTTTAAATCTTTAGCTTCTTCAATAGCAGTAACTTTAGGTCTCCATCTTGCAGGTAAGCTTCTCAGTATCTTGCTCACATGATCAGAAGCTACATAGCTTTTCTTCAGTATTTGAAGTCCAGAA
>Ga0315915_1000232_pt1 | contig 50305 bp, 32 predicted proteins | sample MpolbnodulesMG_FD_207738 | JGI IMG/M metagenome (GOLD analysis project Ga0315915, IMG submission 207738) | Medicago polymorpha root nodule microbial communities from Los Angeles, California, United States - branched nodules | ecosystem: Host-associated > Plants > Roots > Nodule | place: USA... | reverse complement strand
GAACTTCCTTTCATACTTCGAAATTGTACGGATTACATATTCCGGACATTATTTCGGTTTTTTCCGGATTACGTAATCCAGAGGGCATGTTTGTCATTTTTCAGGGCGCATGAGTATGGCATATGGTCGGAAAAGTAATAGTCGAAAAAATAAGGTTAAGGTAAATCTGAAGGAGTGATATGAGACGAGTTTCAGCTGGGTGAAAATTATTATATTTTTTGTTTTGGGCCTAGTAAGAAACAAATTAGTTTGAGAAACTAATAATAAAAATAAAAAAGATTATGCTAAAAGTGTCCATAAGACATTAGTTAATGAGGTAAGATCATCTCCATTTATAAAAATAAATGGAAGATGCAATTTGGAGAGAAATAGACACAAAAAATAGGTGGTGAGTCCTATCATTAAGTGGGTCCAACCATCATTAATTATTTTTTTACTTTTTATGGGTATTTATCTCTCTAAATGGAGAAAATGGAGAGGGAAATAAATGGAGATGATCTTGACTACTAGTTAATAAGTCAAAAATAGAAAGATTTTTTTTTTAAAATTTCATGTAGAAAAAGTTTATTTTTAAAGTTTCAAGGCGTTGGATACACAACTCTAAAGGTAAACTTTCTCTTTAAATATTTTTAACTAGTGCCCTAAGGGCACTAGTTAGCATTTTCCAAATAAAAAATAATAACAACAGTGTGGTTGAGTGTGTTCAAATATCGACAATAAATTTGCACCGGGTTGACCTGAGTGTTCCCATAACAACCCACAATATTCACCCAAACTAGTTGTGATGCACTTTTATGAAAATTGCTTTTCGGACATTAGAAATGTTCAAATAACACAAGTAAAATACCATTTTGCCCTCAACGGCAGATAACTATCGTTCTCTTGTCCGGCAGCAGTTAACTGTCGCTACAACCAGCGGCAGTTAACTGATGTTGCGTTCGTGGGTCAAATTCCAGTAGCTCATTCCTTCCTTTTTTTCCCCACATTTGAACATGTTTTATACATACAATTTTAAACAAATTTTTTCACTCTTTTTCATCCAATTGCAAATTCATGAATATAAAATGTACGAAATAATATTTGACATGATAAAAATAAAGCGCAAGAAATAATATAAAACGTACGAAAATGTCATAGAAATACGAAACGGTATGAAACATTTCATAATAATACATCACCATCATCATAGTCATAATGTACAAAAAAAGCCTAATAAGAATCAACCCTGTTGCCTACGATGCCTCTGCCCCCTGCGCTGCCTGGCAATCTGATACGTAAGGGCAGGGCGACCAGTACTGCCAATCTGAATCACATCTTGAACAATCTCCTCTTTAGTCATCTCGCCGCTCCTGGCCATAATATTATCAACTATCATCACCACATCCCTAATGATCGTCAGTGTGTTAGGCATCTTCTCTATAATCTGATCCACGTTCGCCGACCTGGGAAGAGATCCTTCATCAGGTGGGAGTATACGAGGGTGAGAGACTTTGGCATACCAAGCCATGTAGCCAGGCTCATGATGCCATGCTCTCTGACACATCTGTCTCCAATTAGGGTAGAACCACTCAACGGGGTCTATCAACACATCCTTAGGCATCTCAGCGACATTTGACGGATATCTGGGAATGTCTTGTACAAAGGCAAACTGCCTCTTAACCCGCTCAGGTAAATGACGGTACACCCTCTCCTTCCTGCACATAAGTCATCCTGAGTAAGTGACAATAAGCTGGAAAGGGCGGATCTCACTATGATTAAGACATTATCACTATAAATTTTAAAAAATTTAAATAAATTAAAGAATTTAAACATTTACACTAATTTTTTTTAATAAGAATTTAAACACTTACATTATGATGGTTCACACAAAGAGGGATCGCCACGTGCCTCACGTAGTCGGACAACAAATGCGTGGTCTCAGGATCTCCAGGAAAGGGAGGCCCTACAACAGGGCAGGGCGGTATCAACGGAGCACGACGACGTCGCCGCGAGGCTCGGGCTCAAGCACAATATCATTTGCTGTAAGATAATCTGCCTCAACAACCTCGTCCTCTGCCACCTCATCATCCTCTGCCTCCTCCTACGGCTGATAAAACATAGCCTCCTCCTCCATCTGATCATATCCCTCAAATCCCCCCGCATACCCGGCATACTCATGCGCCTGTGTCAGATCAACCACCAGGGAGGAGTAATCCATATGTGGTTGTGAACCTGACGTCTCTTCACCTATCCTCAAGTCCCTACATCTCCGAGGCTTTGGAACATACAGGTTTTCAACCTCCAGCTCCTTCCGATGGCTATTTGTCATATCAAGTTTACCTTTGCGCACCCTACCCTCTCTAATACGCCGCTCCCGCGCATCCTCCTCCCCAGCCATATCTGTACAAAAAAAAATTAAAAATAACATAAATACGTGGACAATATATTTAGGCATTTCCTAAAAACTATATACTTTTACGGTAACACAACCTAAGACATTGAACATATCATAAAAATCCAAGCAAGTAACATGTAACATATCATAAATTATACTTAGGCATTCATAAAAATCCAAGCTTAAAATCATTCAACTTAGGCATTTATGTAACATACCACATTATGTCATTCTTAAACTTGCCAAAAAATGTAAAAATCCAAACTTAGAATCATTATAGCATATATACATTATAAAATTTAACATATTTGCAAAAAAATTAAACAAAAAAAAAACAAGATTATCTCACTTAGGCATTTCATCAAACACCTTAAGTTCATTTCGAAATACTAGCACAATTAGTGTTAATTCAACATCGAATTAAACTACATTGCACCTAAGCCTACTCTAAACAACAATGCCAACATAAACAATCCATTACAATATCAAATTCTATCATAATTTATGATTTTTAAACCTAACCTAAACACCAACATTTTGCTAAAATTATCAAAATAACATCCTAAACAACCTACATTGCATGTAAATAGAATTAAGATGACTTACTTGAAGAAATTAGGATGATTTTCATGCAAATGAGGTTTGGGTGATTTTGGATTGAATTTTGAAGTTGCTTTGCATGTGTTCCGGCAACCAGAAACTGGAGTTTCTGCGTTCTTAAGATACAGATTGCAACTACAGTTAACTACCGCTGCGTTAACTACCGCTGAGGCCAGCGCAGCGGTAGTTAACTATAGTTGGTTTGACAAACTGTAGTTAACTAGTCAATTTCATACTTTCCATGTGTTATTAGAAAGATCTTGATGTCAAAACAACAATTTTCCACTTTTATCCAATTCGAATGTGTGAATTTACATCGGATTGGTCGGGTATACTCGGGTCGACCCATATCTGAGTAATAAAGCCAATAAAGCCAGAGTACAAAGTACAAGAACAAGATAAATTAGTTAATCATTTGTCGTTATCATAAATGTATAATTTATGATGTGGAAGATATATACGACATGTAGTAGTGTTGCGTAGCCATTTTCTTTTTCTTCCCATCATTGTTTTCTGCATCATCAACATTTTCACACTTCCCAACACAAACCAACCCAATCGCTTCATTTCACCATCCTCCTCCTCCTTCTTCTTCTTCTTCCACCACCACCATGACTCGTTCCAATCCACAAGGTATCTTTCTCTCTCTAATCTTCATTTTCTGTTATGGTTTGATTCTCTGATCCGTGCAATATGATCCTATGATTTGTTTTTTGTTTTAATATTCTTTTATTGCTTACCCTAGCTATAATAATTTTAACCAAAGTTTTGATTTTATGTTGTGACAGATAAGAATGGAAATATGCCTTCATATTTTGATTTGCCACCACTTGATGTTTCTCTTGCATTTCCACAAGCAACTCCAGCATCTACTTTTCCTCCTTGTGGTAACAACCTTGATTTAATTATTTTTATTCATACATAGATAGATAGATAGAGATTAAATTTGATTCATTTCACCAATTTTATTTCCAGCCTATTATTATTCTGTACATCTAGGACATGCATTTATGTCCAGGTTGGATAAACAACTTAATCAAGTGTTTACAGCAAAAAGATTTAGGCTTTGTTTGACAAGACACATTTTTTAGCTTATAGCCTATAAGCTCATATGAGTCTAAAAAAGACCCGTTTGGTAACTGTTATTTACTCATGAGCTTATAGCTTAAAGCTTATCATTATTTATCTCAATTTTACACATGTATTCTTAATTGAAAATTATTAAATATTAATTATATACATCATTTCTAAGTCATTTTATAAGTGTTCATTCAGCTAGCTTATCAGCTATCCTATCCGCTATAAGTTCACTTATAAGCTATTTGCTATTTTTTTACCAAACAGAGCCTAACTAAGCATTTATAGCAAAAATATTTATATATACGTGCCCTGGTGATACGAAGTTTGGTCAAGAGGTAAGTAAAATCTGGCCAAGAATTGTTCCACCAACAAATCAAACTCACGTTTTCCTGAACAATTCGTTATTTGGTGGAACTCATTAACCACTTGAGCCCAATTGCTTGCTTTATGTATAAGTTATTTGACTTATTTCTATAACAAAAGATAAATTAAGTCATATTGTTATCATATAAACTATAAGCTGTTTTCATAAACTACCATGTAGAGCTTAATAAGCTGAGAACATCTTATGAACATATCATCACCTCTTAAATAGTCTCACATGTGCTTATGCTAGTAGATACACGTACATTAGCCAATCCAAACAGGCCCAATAGTTAGTTGATACTCTAAAACCCGAAAATTAAAGCTTCATTTAGAGAAGTCACATTCTGATACATGTGTGTATGTATGTAACTTTGAATTTTCGACAAATATACACTTTGATCTTATACTGTTAATCTTCTTATGTGCTTAACGTTACATGATTCTGGAGTATAAAATATGAGCAAGACATGCCTGGGTTTGGAGGATTGACTTGCATTTTGTATTTGTGATGGTTGTTGGAAAGTGCAGCTTCAGATTATTTTCAATTCGATGACTTATTGAAACCGGAGGAGCGAGCCATTAGGATGAAAGTGAGAGAGTGTATGGAAAAAAATATTGCTCCCATAATGACCCAGGCAAGCTCCTTTTCTTTTTGCTTTTTTAAAGTATTCAATGTAAATATCTTTGTTGGTCCTCCACGAGTAAATATGAAATTTGGTTAAGATGCTACTTGTATTGATTTGGTTTCAAAAAATATCTGTTTGGACATATTGATTTGGTCCTCAAATTTGTTAATGTGCTAGCAAGTCCATCCCTTCATGAACCAAGTTGTTGTATAGACATAAGTTTTTGGGATTTAAAGCAACACACGTAGCATCTTTGAGAGTCCTGATTGTATATTTGTACATGTCTGTGTTGACAATGTGAAAGACCAATTTGATGTAATCAAATTGAAATGAAGGGGGGTTTCTAATCTATTCATTATTGGAGGACAAAACTGAAGTTAATTACATGTTTTTTGATGTTTGCATCTTTTTGGAGGAAGAGTGAAGGTACCTCTCCTAAACTTGATCTCATGCTTTTTAACAGTATTGGGAGAAAGCCGAATTCCCATTTCATGCTATTCCAAAGCTTGGTGAACTGGGTATTGCTGGTGGTACAATCAAGGTTCTCTACATATTTTCCTTGTATTTTGTCCTAATTAGGTCTTAAGAAAGTTCAGAGTTTTTAGCTAGTTGTGATTGATTCTCAGGGTTATGGTTGTCCTGGTCTTTCCGTAACCGGAAGTGCTATTGCTACAGCAGAAGTTGCTAGAGTTGATGCAAGTTGTTCGACTTTCATTTTGGTCCATTCATCCTTAGCAATGCTCACTATTGGTAATATTTATATTTGTTGAAATGGTAATTGTTTTGCTAATAGTTGTTCATAGTTCCTGATATTTATATCTTTGATTGGCCACAATGTATAGCATTGTGTGGCTCTGAAGCTCAGAAGCAAAAGTATCTACCGTCATTGGCACAGCTAAAAACTATAGCATGTTGGGTTAGTTGTCTTCCTTGGATTTTGAAGATTTGTGTAATTTTTCTGAAGTTACCACTTCTCAAAGAGGTTGTTTCTTTATTAGGCCTTGACTGAACCTGACTATGGAAGTGATGCAAGTGCTTTGAAGACCACAGCAACTAAGGTTCAGTGACTGTTATTTGCCTTTCAATTCTTTTTGACTTATTTGTCTTTCTAATGAGACATATTTCACTGTACTCAATTGTTTGAATGTTCAACAGTATAGTTTTTTTTTGCTTTGTAAATATCAGGTAGAAGGTGGTTGGATCCTTGAGGGCCAAAAGCGATGGATAGGAAACAGTACATTTGCTGATTTGTTGGTTATCTTCGCAAGGAATACCTCAACAAATCAGATAAATGGGTATGTGATATGTGTAGTTAGTCCTGTCATTGTTAAATCCCCTATACATATAAACATCCGTGGGTAATTAGCATTCTAGCCCGTCTAAAGGCCACAGAGATCCGAACATCCGTGGAATTTCATGGACTTCCTGTACTATTTCCTCGCACCCAAAAAAAAATAGAATGAGTGAATGAATGTGAATGTTTGGTCTTTGATATAGTGGTTTTTTTACCAAATTTATGGCCATTACTCGGCTAGAACTTCACACATTAACAAGAAGATAAAGAAGATAAGTTTCTCTCTATGTACTTATCATATTAAAGAATATAGCTTGGGAAAACAAACCACGAAACATTTTAAGACCTGTTTGGCTCGAGATTTACTTCTTTCTGTTTGTACTAATAATGAATAAAACGGAACTACGTTTTTACTTTGTTTTCATCGTTTCCTGTTAGAATGGTCCAACCTACGAAAGAAGGTGGACATTTTGGTAATTATCAGTTAAGAAAATACAATTGAATATATAAAATGTTTTCTCCAACTGAATATGACCTTAGAATACTAGATTTCCTTGCTTATGCATTTCTCTACTAAGCTTTTTATTTTGTTGATGCCTTTATGTCCTGCTTCACATCACAATTACTTATTTATTTACATTTTTCTTATATGCATATCATTTCAGATATATCGTAAAAAAGGATGCACCTGGTTTAACTGTCACAAAAATAGAGAATAAAATTGGACTTAGAATCGTACAAAATGGAGACATTGTTATGAGGAAAGTTTTTGTCCCTGATGAAGACAGAATAGAAGGAGTCAATTCTTTTCAGGATACAAACAAGGTAACATTTATGTGGAATTGTGTTGTTTTTCTGCTGTTACTCAAATAATCACCGCGTGGTTTCCTCAGTACAACAACAAATTACTGTTACAAGTCTGATTCATATAGTTTCTATTACTTGATGAAGTAGTCAAACATTTACGAATACCTTACTACATGTATGATGTATCCTCTTTTAAAACCAGTTGCTGTGCCGTTGTAGTATTCTGCACGTCTTAGGTTATGAATAAGATCAGCATTTGTCTGGTTGTGGGGCCATTCTTTTATTGCCAGTGCACTAGAAGGCTAATGCTGGTCCGACCTGTTGAATATATCACTAATGCATGTTAAATTTGTGTTTACCTGTTTTTCCTTTAGGGCAACGTTTTATTTGTTAATATTGTCACATCTTTTTTTGAAAACATTTTTCCTTCTCTCCGAAGCATTGGAGATTAGATACGTGGTTTAGTTTTTGTTATGTACTGCTGACTAGTGAGATTTGAGTTAACACAATTGTTGTAATTTATTTATTATTATTATTATTATTATTATTTTTGTAATTTATATGTTGCTTATTTGTTTTTGCTATCTCTAAATAGGTACTTGCTGTTTCGCGTGTGATGGTTGCTTGGCAACCTATTGGTATATCAATGGGCATTTATGATATGTGTCACAGGTATGTTCTTTGCCAAATACAATGTTTTACAAAACCAAACTGGATATCGAACCAATGGGACTTTTGATCATGGTTTAGCTGCTTTAATTTGTTCAAACCACCGAAATCAATGAGCTGTAGACAATGTCTGTCTGGTTTCAATTTGGTTTCTAAAACATTTGTCATTAAATAAAAGACATGCTTATATAACACTTAAATCAAAGTTTTCATTGCATATAATTCTGAACTGTATGTGATTTAAAGGTACCTAAAGGAGAGGAAACAATTTGGAGCACCATTAGCATCTTTCCAAATCAACCAACAGAAACTTGTCCAAATGCTCAGTAACGTTCAAGCGATGATTCTTGTTGGTTGGCGTCTATGCAAGTTGTATGAAAGTGGTAAAATGACCCCGGGTCATGCTAGCTTGGGAAAGGTAATTAGTAGTAAACACAGTGTTGTCAAATAGAGGCTATAGTGCCATAGTGTAGCACAATTCGGACAAACTACTGTTGTTTTGCGTACGCGATTGGTACAAAGTGTTATTAAACTACGTCTATAGTAGCACTATAGTGTAGTGGCATTCTCTGCAATTTCCATTTGACAACATTGTAATTACCCTGCCCTTACAAAATAAGATATGACCACCTAGTTTTGAAAATTCTAGGTTGTCTACTTTGTTGTTATTATTGATTTCACTTGATTCAACTGTGGTAGGTACTGATAATAAATTTTCAATATTTTTTCAGTCATGGATCACCTTGAGGGCAAGAGAAACAGCTGCTTTGGGGCGAGAATTGCTTGGTGGCAATGGAATTTTGGCTGATTTTCTAGTGGCCAAGGTCATCATGCCTAATTCCTTATTTAATGTTTTACTTTGTTCAGCTCTAAACTGATCTATAGATTAAATTGGAATAATTTATAATTGTTTAGTAAGATGCTATGTTTCCAAAGTCCTCACCAACAAAAACCTCCAAGGTCCAAGTATGATTTTTGTTTGAAGGAAAAGGTCCAAGAATGAAATTTATTAAAATGAGTGGATGGTGATGGTGATAAATTTCCCTTAGTTCTAGATAAAATATAGACCCTGCATGAAAGTTATGATAACAATAAATGAGGTTTTTAGATAAGGATGGAAATGTGGGCCCAATTTTGTCGTAATGATTTTTACATATTCATTCAAACTGTCCAAGACCTATGAACCTTGCCTCATGCTAACTACTTGGACGTGATTTGTTGGTGAAGGCTTTTGTAGAATACAATTAAATGGAAAAATTACACTGTGGTCCTTTAACTTGGATTTGCGGCTTTTGTAGAATACAATTAAATGGAAAAATTACACTGTGGTCCTTTAACTTGGATTTGCAAGCTACTGGCGCCTACACATAGTTATGAACACGCAGTTGCACTCAGTCATTTAATTTTCTCAAATTATTACCAATATCAAATATCAATATGTCTCAAGTTATTACCGGTATCAATGTGTCTGATTTATTTAGTTTACAAGTGATCAAATTGGTAGTCTATTAAAGTGATCAACCACAGCTTTGTATTTCATTTTTGTTCACATTGGGAAGGTTAATTGTTCCAATTATGGACATCTTGTTTTCTGACATCTCTCTGTTTTTCTTCTCTAATTGTGCAGGCATTCTGTGACTTAGAACCTATCTACACCTACGAAGGCACGTATGAAATCAATACTTTGGTCACAGGAAGAGAAGTTACTGGTTTTGCCAGCTTTAAGCCAGCTACTCAAAGAAGTAGAATGTGAAAGTGTAAAAGTGTAAAAGTGTTCCTCTACAGACACTATTACACTATTGTATTCCTTTGGTTCATATTTTTGTAATTAATAAGTACCAAAACAGAAGCATTCAATAAAATGTTGAGTAGATTACAATGCAATGAATTAAAAATAATGATAGTATTGCATATTCCTGAAGTCTACATCTCCTCTTTTCCTTTTGTTGGTGAATGCTATGAAGAACAAGCTGCTTTATAACCTGCTTTGGCATTTCTGCATTCTCTTGCCCTCTCTGTGTGAAGAATGAACCTTGTGTTGAGGAAAGTATAAAAATTACACCTGTTATGATGCAAAATTGCAAATGTCCAAGTGCATGGGAAATTGAAAATGTGATTTTTTTAAGGTTCCACATCTTATGCATCTAAGTTATTCTTCACTCACAAACATGTCTTAATATCACAAGAAAAAAAAAGAATTCTACTGTAAATATAATATATAATATAATAATAACAATAACAAGTAATTAAATCAGAGGCAGCTGTTTGAGTACAGGTCCTGGTCTGGCTGTCACTCTTTGTCATATTGTAGCTTCCAGATGAAGGATGCATTGCATGGCCTGATCTTGCTCATCAAGGAAACATCATTAGGGGTAGAAAACCTGAATGAACACTAATCAATGCACATCATCACTGCTAAACCCTATGTATTACACAACTCAAACTCTTATAAAAAATATAAATATAAAAAAAAAGGGAAAGGAAAAACAGAAGGAAAACCAAACCACCTTAAATTTCCCATGATTCATTCACCCTTGGTTTTCCCTTTGAGCATCCTTATCAAAACCCAAAGACCTAACCTTGAGCTGAAGCTCAGCAACAGCAACAAAAAAGTTGAGAACCTGAGCTGGTTTCAGTATCTGCACAACTCTCAAAGCTGTCTCAGTCCTCAAAGCATCAGCATTTGTTACCAAATTCTCCAATGTTTCCTTGAATGAACAAGAAACAGTACCCTCTTCTGCCATGAATGACCTACTCAAACACACTCTTCCATGGCTTCTAACATTGTCAAGAACCGGTGGCGCCGCCATACTCTCATGAACCTTAGCCAATTCATCATTGAGTTCTCTCTCCTTCATCTTAGTCTCTTGTTTGAGGTCACTCAGCCTCTGCCTCTGATCATCTGACAAATCCTCTAAAGTTTTGTTTACAAGATGAAATGTTAACCCTGGTTTAAACCCTGCAACCCAGAGAAAAGATTTTTCCAATGAACTGAACCATGGTGGTGAGAAAAGAAGAAGAATATTTTGATGGGCTATCTTTGATTTCTCTTCATAGTATTGTCCATAGTGGCAGAGTACTCTGTTTAACAAATTCAACCTATCAGAATCAGCCAACTCTTGTTGCTGTTGTTGAGCTGAGAGAAGATCATTGAGGTAGTTTCTTTGACGAATCATCCATCCTTGGAGAAATTCATCAAATGCAGCAACATTTACATCAGTCATCTATGTATTATTCTTAGGAAAACAGAGCAAAACAGAGAGAAACAGAGGAAGAAAATGAAGAAGAAGATGATGGTGTATTTTGGTGGTGTTTGAAACACGTGATTTAATAAATATATAGTGAAAAAGGGTCAAAAGGGTGTGAGAAAATGTTGGTTTTCTTAAAAGGGAAGCATTGGTAATGGTGGTGTGGTGAAAGGAAAAAAAGGATAATGGAGAAAACAGAGTCATTTGGATAAAAACAGAGTATAAGCGGTGTTGAGTTAAGAAAAACAGAGGATAATTTATAAAGAGTAAAAATAATGGTGCTTATTTGAGAGTGGTTTTCGGTGAAATTTGTCTGCACGTGCTATATATTTTAAATTTTATGAAAAGTTATGATGAAATTAATAAAAAAAGAGTGGTAGAGGGGATGAACGGTTGGTTGAGGATTTTGATGAGTTGTGGGGTTGGTTTATTCATGTGAAGGGTGGTAGTCAATTATGATAGAGTGTGTTGTGTTGGTATTTGAGATATTTTTTTAGGGTCAATTGTATTGGTCACAAGTGAGATAAGTCTTACATTATGTATAAACTTGTTTTTATCATTGGATTACCTATGCTTTATCAAATGAGATCTTATGTTACAAGTTGATCTTATAAATGTATGATTAACTTACTTGTGCACGTTAGACAATTCATTTTTTGATTTAGATATTTATTTTAGGGTTAAATATGTTTTTGGTCCCTATTTTTAATTTAATTTTTGTATTTTTTAATGAAATAGTACAAAAATATGTAAAATATTCTAAAAATAATTCCTAAAAAAATCTAGAATTTTTTAACAAAACACAAATTAAATATGAATTTTTAACCATAAATAATATAAAAATTATATTAAATTCACGTTTTGTTAAAAAAATTCTAATTTTGTTTTGGGAGTGATTCTTATAATATTTAGAATTTTTCTGAAAATTTTTATTAAAAAATATGAATTCTACATATGAGTTTACTTTAAAAGAGCGACCAAAAATGAAGATTGAAAATTTTATAGGAACTAAAAGTTGAAGGAAAATTTTAGAGGGACTAAAATGAAAAGTTGACATATTTATAGGGACCAAAAACATATTTAACCCTTTATTTTATAGAAAGTCTTTGGTGAATATATATGGTGAAATTAAATAGTCAATCATTGAACATTTGTGTATCTAATTCATGCCATGTCAGATTATATGGTGTATTGCACATTTATCCATAAGGTGTGTCATTATATCTTTACTTATTACAATTGTGTCAATGATTAAATCAAAATTAAACATAGATTTTCATTTGTGCACTAAGATTGAAATTTCCCTTGATATTTTGTATGAGAACTGATTTGTAATAAGATAAAGTTTAGTTTTAGAGTTGTCCACCATAAGGACACTAGCTGACATGACATTGACAGTTATACTATTGGCTAAACAAAATAATTTTTTCAAAAAAGTCAGTTTTACGACTGCACCATAGAAACCCCCTATTTATGAAGGCACACATACACTTTAAAAAAGAAAGAAATATAGTTATGTGATAAATGTGTAAATTGGTGATGTGATTGAAGGAATAAGAGGTGTAATATGAAACATAGACACAAATATGGACAACGGGTCCATCAACACAATGAATTTTCCTTTACTTATTAAGTGTCTTTTTAGAAAATTAACATCAAAATGGCGACGTGTATTTTTGCACATTTTTTTTCTATTATACCCTCATTTTAATCCACCAATAAATTCATTTTTTTTGCGCACACTTTATCTTTTCAATAAATTTAATATGTTATCTTTCTCTCATAACAAACAATTGTCAGATATTATCTTTTTCTCCAACAAATTCCTATTTTTTTGCGCACTCTCTCTTTCATAAAAAACAATTGTCAATTTTCTAAATAGTGTGCACATATTTTTAATTACTTTAAATCAATATAAAAATTATTTCAACTTCACATTAATTAAAAGTTAAGAAAAAAATTAACTTTCTTTCAACTCCTTTAATCAAAGTCAAGGCTTCAACTATGGCTTCAACCAATGCTAGAGTCACACTTGAAATTTTTAGCAATTGTTACTCATCTTATTTATAGAATTTTAACTCTTCTTGGAACCATTGTTTGGAACAAAAATTTTGTTTACATTTGAAGATAACAAGAAACAAATTTTGTTTAAAAAAAAAACTTTGTTTTAAAAAAACAAACTTTAGTTTTCAAAATAGATACCATTAATTAGTTTTATTGAAAAAAGATAAAAGTAATTGACAAATAGTATAATTGAAAAATCGTACCCTTAAAATATCAAAAAGACAGTTAAATAGGAACGAAAAGTTCACCATAAAAAAACACTTAAAAAGGAACGGAGAGAGTATAATTGAATATAATCACAAGTGTTAATTGAGTTGATGTCGAACACGACAAATGTGGAACACTGAAACACATCTTCAATTAAAAGTATTGATGTAACAAAATGTGCAAGTGTCATTGTTATTTTACAAAGCATTAGATTTAGATTTGAACATTTTAATATTTTATATTTTCTACAACATTTTATTTTACCTTTTGGGTTAAATAAGAAAATAGTTTCACAAAATATAAAAACATTTGATTTTAGTCTCCCTAATTTTTTTTTTAAGTTTTTGATCTCTCTAAAATTTTTATTGTATGAAATTAGTTCCTCCTCTACATTGAGTATCATACTAGAACAGAGACTAATTTCACAGATGAAAAATTTTAAAGGAACTAAAAACCTAAAATATTTTGGAAGACTAAAATCTAATTTTAATATATCTAGAGCGACTATTTACTATTTTACTTAATTAATCCTTACCTCTATATCTCTTTTATCACACTTATCACACTACTCTTTCTCTTTTCGCAGTGTATACACACTCATATAAGCATACATTGTACCCAATATAAACCTATATTTTATACTTGGCGTTGGATTAATGAGCTGACACATGCAAACGACATGGTGTCGTCTTTGTTTACGCTAATGGTTTCATGCCAAGTAAGGGAGAGAAGTTCAGATATGGTGCCAAGTAAGATAGAGAAAAATTGGAGAACTGTGCTTTGAGAAAAAGATTTTCTATCTGACTTGCGTGAGGTGCATATAAATAAAGCATCTTATCCTACGGTGCCATTTAAGACAGCATCCTTTTTGTACTTAACGGTTAAGGCAAATTTTTTCTTTATTAGTATAATAAATAAGAAAAAGGTTTGTCAAACATGTGGAACATTGCACTTGTTAAAGGAACTAAAAGTAGTAATATTTTATTGAAAAACCGCAACTATTTATTAAAAGTTATTTATTCAATACAAAATGTTCAAGTTTCAATACAAACTTACTACTTTAAATTTCTTAACATGTGCAAATTTGCACATGATAGAAAAACTCATAAGAAAAATGTTAACTTGTGTCCTCAAAGCACAAGTTAATGATTCAAATATAGAAATTTTTTATTGAAATGTGTATTATATTTAATAGTTAATTTTTTAATCATTTAAATGCACAAAATTTTAGAGAATGTTTCTTCTTTTAGGTTTCTTAACATGTGCTCTAAGAGCACAAGTTAACACTACCCAATAAACAAATATAAGAGTTAAATCTTTTTTTAATCCATACATTTTGCATCCATTTGAAGAATAGTCCCTACATTTTATTAAATGTTTTTAAAATCCTCACATTTTATCTCTGTTATCAAAATTAGTTCTGGCTGTTAATTTTCTAACGGAATGTTGATGTGACAGTTAGTCAGTCCCAATTATTTTAAGGTTAATATGTTTTTGGTCCCTACATTTTGCGTGACTTTGAAAAATAGTCCTTGCATTTTAATAAATGTTTTTAAAATCCTTAAAATAATAAAGATTATTTTTCAAAGTCACGCAAAATGTAAGGATCAAAAACATATTTAACCCTAAAATAATTGAGACACACTAACCACCACATCAACATTCAGTTAGAGAATTAACATCAATGACTAATTTTGATAACGGAAATAAAATATGACGATTTTAAAAACATTTAATGAAATGTAAGGACTATTCTTTAAAAGGACGCAAAATGTAAGGATTAAAAACATATTTAACCCTAAATATAAATATCAACATCAACATTCAAACCAACACCTTTTAAGAATTATTTTCACACTAAAAAAATATATTCCGGTTCTTCTCATGAGTGATATTTTTAAATAAGTATGGTAACTTAAATTCATTTAGAATATAAATGTGTTTGATTTGACGTTGACTTGTGAAGCTAAATTTTTTAACTTCACCACAAATACATGTTAAAAGTGAAATAGATTTAAAATCTAACTTAAGTTAAAAAAGATTTGTGTCATCTCATCAAAACAAACACTCTTTAGTATTTTTAGTAACATGTTCCATTTTTATTTTGAACTATAAAGATATTATTTAATTTTGTTCCCTGTTTTCTAGTTTCTAAATATTTATTTATACAAATATTATGGAAACTAAACATTTATTTTTCAGAAATAAATAAAAACAGGGAACATGCTAAAACAATGCTACAATTTCTTATTTGAAAGAAAAACATATGAATTAGTGTTTTTTTAGGGGATTGAATTAAATTTTTTGTTTTTCTTTTCAAAATAAACTTACATAAAGAGACAAAAGAATAGTGTTTTTTTAATCAAATCTTATATATTAATATTGTATATAGAAAATTTACACATAAATGTAAGACAAAATGGTAACAGCTTCACCGTGAAGGTGAGAAAAATAAAGTAAATTGTGTTGGTTTATTCAAAAACTTTTTAAGTGTTTGCAAAATAATTTGGAGTTTGAAGCAAAATAAAGTTTTGTTCAGAGTCTGAAACAGAGTTAAATGCGGCGGTTCAAAATCAAACATAAAGAGAGACATGGAAAGAGAAGACACAACAATTATACTGGTTCATCCCACAAACTGAAAGTGGTCCAGTCACCTTGCACTTCCAAAGAATTTCACAATAATCTCAAAGATTACAAGTTGCTCAAGCACACAAATAAGAGACTTTCTTTTGCTCAATAACACAAGAAAAAAACTTTTACTACTCAATGACACAAGAAAAAGACTTTTACAATCTAACTTAATCAAATAAAAGATTGTTTGGTTATACTTGATATACAATCAAATGTGTAATACAATAATGTTTAGATGGTCTTTGAGACTTAAGAATTTTAAGAGATGAAAATTTATAAGAAATTCTTTAGGTGTTTGTGCGCTATTAATTTTGACTGAGTAAGGACACTTGTAAAAGTTCAGTAAGTTGTATATATTCTTCAAGTCTTTAGGTCGTTATACAAGGGAAAATCTGAAAGACGTTGAAGAGTGGTAGCACAACAAAATGAGTCCTTGAAATGGTTGATCAAAGACGTTGGAATATTGCTTGATTTGGTTAATGTCGTTGAGTAGTCATTCAAAATTCTTTTGCTTTTTAGAATGATCCGTTTCATTCCTTTTTTCCTTGAATTTCTTTGTTTGTATATGCATGTAAGACAATAAACTATACTATTTAGAGTTTGATGGTAATTTTCCTTCAGAAGACGACAAAACAATCAGAGTCTTTTGATGCTGACATATCCTTTAGATTCTTGACATCTTCAAAGTCTTCAAACCTTCAGATGCTTTTGAACAAAATTTCTCTTCTGATCGAAAAATTGACTTATGGTTGACCTTTCTTCAGATCTAGTTCCAAAGCATCTGAAGAAAGGACATAAATCCATTTTGGGTAATAGAAGATTTACATTTTTTTTGGGTCCAATAATGCAAAAAATTGACTATAAAAATTAAATTGTTTTTAGTGTGAAAGGACATAATCATACATCATTTAACACACTAACCATCTTTTCTTTTACTAAGTAACCGATAAGTATTACTTTGGTTCGTCTCGGTGGTTGGCAGGGACATGTATTATTATATATAGGGGTTGGGGTTCGAACTCCGGACATCTTATTTATTCACTTTGAAAAATGTGAATATTCCAACCATTAGACAACTTGAAGCAAAAAAAATTACTCTGGTTCTCTATTCCGTATAAACAAAAACTTTGGCTCTCAATTTGGATAGGGCACATCGATAAGACTTACTTGTGCTCGATCAATCGAGAATATAATTATAATAGATACGTGTGCTTGATCAATCTGGAATGATGCAGTGGAATTGGTTTTTGTTAATGTTAACATTTTATTTACTTTCTTTATTCATTGTTTCTAGATTCTACCTATTCATTGGCGGTGACACATGAAAATAATGTGTGGTTTTTTGGTCTTTGACTCAAATAATGAGTGGACTTTTTTTTTAGAGAAAATAATGAATGGACTTGTTTGCTCCGAGGCTTACGAAATCAAACTCAGGTGACATATTCATAGTATGAATCTTTATATATAAAAAAAATAGATTCTAAAGCACATTGTTTTACAAAACTGAATCTTTAAGCATGTTACCAATTGAATTCTACATCCCTAAAACACAAGTCGGTTCTTTACTTTTCTCCAAGGCTAAGTATTAGTATAGGCGGTTGTTCTCCTCCTTTTCTCTTTTTGGTACACACAGTGATAGAAATAATAATTTAAAGAGATATTATATTTGTACAACCACTTTATGACAATTTTCTCTCTCATACTCACATTATCCTCTGATTTTCTCTCTTTCTTTTTCTCTCTCCATTGTTTTTAACCAATAAAAAAAGAGAAAAAGAAGTTGTCTGAAATAGTTGTTCAAATATCACTACACTAATTTAAATACAGTTCCTTTCTACTTAGTAAAATGCCCTTGCAATATTGGTCCTCTATATTTAGATCAAGTTTTGGTCCCATAATTTTTATAAAAGCAATGTTATTTAAAAATCAAAAACTTACCTAATAATCATATAAACTATGTTATTTATAACTAATGAGATGAGATGATTAATGTCTAACTAGCTTAAATGAAGAAACTAACGTCATGAATAAGACAAAAATATGAGATAAAAAATTGTATTGAAACCAAAAATATATATTTAACTTTCACATGGAATGAAAGGCCTCTCAAAAAAAAAAACTTTCACATGAAAGGTTTGTCACAATCCCATATAGTAGAGGATTTGGATTTCTTGTATTAACGCAATCAATGCAATTACCTATCAAAATCATACAGGATTAGTATAATCATTCCAATTTTATAGTCTAGATATGATTTAACATGAACCATCATATCTTAATATAACGTTCTAGATCAAATGCCTATATCTAATATGTGATTGTGTGACTACCAAGAATTGGAAGGTGATGATGCATTGCAGCAGAACATATACAAAATTCAACATACAAGAATTCAAGGGATTAATGTGATTGTGTCAACCATAACTTATGGTAGAAAGTGCAGTGTATCTATTATATGTTGACATAATGTGCCCTTATAATGTCACAATTAATGTTGAATATTAGCATGAGAATAACAACAAATGGTTTACTTCATTATCATTTATAGATGATGAGCTCATGAGCACAAAAAGGGGTAGGATACTTTGGATGATCAAAATGCAGCCAAATCTATCCATGCTTCACTCACACCATTTGATCATACTGCCCATTAGATTGACTTATTTGAATTTATTCTAATATAAGTACTTGTAAGATTGTTTGAAAGAGCTAGTAGAAACGGCTTATGACATATCCATAAAACATATCCATTTTATTTTCATAAACTTATAGGTTAGCTTATGAACGCAACTTATATGAAAATAATTTGACTTTATATTATCTTTTGTTATATAAATAACTTATACTCCCGCCCGAACGAAACAAAAGAAAAAAGGGTGATTTAAAAGATGATCCACGTGGTTAAAAATTTAGTCTACGTACATCAATTTTTCAATTACCATTTTTGCTTATATTTCATTACAAAGTGAGTAAATGAGCACTTTTATGGTATGGGTTTATGCTATAAGTACTTGATTAATCTGTTCATTCAATGAGAGTTGAAAACAAAGTTTTCACCAATGATAAAAGTACTACATTTCTACACTTTTTTTTTTTGTTGATTTTAACACACAATGAGACAATTCAACTTACAACTGAATGGCTGTGCATGCATGCACCAATGGAAGTTCATGGATAGACAGCTACCTATCCCAAAACAATATCTATCAGCATAAGCATCATATTTACAATCTAGAATGAGAACACACAACTTTTTTCTTGAGTTTGATTTAGCAAGAGTAGTGAAAATCATGGTTACTTGTATCACAAGAGACCACACAAACGAGGCCTTGAACAGAACTGCCTTCCATTAGCTTTGACAATTGCCATGACTCCAGCAGTTATTCCAGCACACAGTACAGAAGATACATACTGCTGTGCATTTCGTCCGACTATAAAATAAACAACAAAATTTAAAAACAAAATACAAAGAAAAGCGAAGTAAGAATCAAAGGCCCTTTATTCAGATGGAAGAAATGTACATAATTAAATACCTTGCTGAAGACTGAAGGTAGTTACTGTCAAACCACCAATTATCAAAGCTGATGCCACAGGGAGGTACTGCATGTATACAGTTTTCCATAAAACATGTCAATGACAAATTAAAATGGTTTCATTAGCCATTTTACGAGATGAATGTAATATAGTTTTCTATATCCACAAACAACATTGAAATTATGTGTGCTGAATGGCTTGTCAAAGTGGTCACGTTTTTTGAGCATTCTTTCATATGAATCTGATAAAATTGATTATAAACCAGAATCAATTTTACAAAATCGATTCAATCAAAATCAATTTTCCCTATTGTAGAACCAAACACACGCTCGTTTTATACAAAATCAAGTTCATAAACTCAATCAATTTTAGACCTCGACCAAGACAGGACGAGATCCTTTTCTTTTTTAGCCATTAGAAATTTTCAGGATTCAAGTAGTAGAAATTAGAGATATTTGATTCTGATACTACTTACAGTTAAAGGTTCAAAGCTACTTCGCTGGAAGGGAGAAGGAATGTTTCTGCTGACAGTGTAGTGACCGCTTATCAGATCCAAGGCATCCTGCATAAGACATGAAACTTATTAACCACTTTTCAATTAGCTGTCATTTATGTATTCACTGAATGGTTAGCTGCGTTAACAATCTAAATTTTTGTCGAATTTTGACGTCAAATTTGTGAGTCAAAATAACACAGCTCAAAGAATGATTAACATAAATATGAACTTGCCTGCCGAATCCCATCGTGGAAGTTATTCAAGTAATAGCGCGAAAGTGCACTCATCCCATCTTTAATTAATCCAGATAGTGTCTTTTTTCCGTATCTGCATCATAAATCCAAAATTCATCAGTATCACAGAAGGAAACATAAAAACAGATGATTCATTATAAAATTTTTCATACCTAACTAAGTCCCCTTTGAGGGCATTAGTCCCAGCATACTCAAGGCTTATCTCATCGCCTTGCTCTGCCCACACTAAATAAAATTATCGAGTTCAAATAAGCAGGGTTATAATTCGTAAAGAAGAGCAATAGAACTTATCAAGAAATTTCATACATATTCTAAATTTTCCATATTCCTCGTCGAACATTGAAATGCACTCGGAGCAAGTAAGCACTCCAACCCTCTGCAATTGAAGATTTAATGCTTTCTGGGCCATATAACACTGCAAACAACGGCAAAGCAATCAAAATAAGTAGCTGCATAACTTTCAGACTGGAGGACAATATTATCCATTATCGGCGAACCTGAGTAACATTTGTTCGATCAAGGGAATCAATGCAGTTTGATCTGATAATTCCTTTCTGCTCCTCTAGTATATCGCCTTTTCTATCTATCATGAAGTATCTGCTCAGCTGAAACAGTAGTGATTAAAAGTCTGAATCATAGATTGCCAGCATATCTGTATTGTAGCAACTAGCTGATATCTTTGTAAATGAAATACTTGATTTTTTTCAATACCTTTGTTTTTCAAAATCGTGTGAAATTTGATCGTATAGGATTTTCAAATCATCGAAATTTGAGCCCCGACAGTGGCAATGGAAATCAAATGGCACATATCTGCCATAGCGTCGTGAGTCAATAAAACATAAAACAATAAAGGTATAAAATAAAAAATGTGAAACGGATTAATCATAACAAACACTGATGCAGTTTAAGATATAACAAAACCAAAGCAGACTCCATAGCACAGGTTGCAAGTTTGCAATACGAGAATAGCATCAGAAAAAAGTCTAAATGATCACCTCACATTTTGCTGATTTTTCATTTCAGCAGCATATGCTGCACTTAATTTACCTTCTTCACCGTGCTGCAACAAAAGTAGAATTAACAGGAAATTGATCAAAACAGTATACACAAAGTAAGAGACAGTTGAAACAGAAAATTGGCTGAAGAGATTGGATATGGAAAAAATTAACACAATCATATATCCTAGAGGCAGGGTTGTCAATTGCAGGTGTGGAAAATAGTAGTTTGTTCAAATTCAACTACGCTAAAGTGCTATAGCGCTGCTATTTCCATTATTTAACAACACTTTGTACCAAATAGTGTATCACAGAACAATAACGATTTGTTCAAATTCCTCTATGGTATAGCCACTATTTGACAAGACTGCCTATAGAACATGCCAATCAAACTTGGCCAACCCACGGACTCAAATTCCATACTTAACATGTAGTGCCAAAAGTAAAAGGGCGCCTATGAAAGAAATATTTGAATAGATATCACGAGAAAGTCCCTAAAGCAGTGAGCTGTTTGTGGCCAAACAGAAAACCAAAATCAGTTTTACTTGATCATGTTTGCCTCCTAGAAAACATCAAGAAGATGCTACATATCTTTGGACTCGCTATAAGTCTGAAAAATAAATTTGGGAGAGAATCGTATTAGCGTTGAAAGAGAGTAGATAGAAGTCTTACGTTGTCAGTTAGATCAACTGCCAATACCTCTCCATATCTTTGTGAGAGATCATGGAAATGACGCTCCACAATATTTGGCTGAAACAGAAGGAGTTGAAGGGGATAAAAGCAATAAGAAACATGTATAAGTCTAAATTATGTCAAAAGCTTTTAAGAACCAGAAGAATTGAGAAATAGAAGTGTACTGTTTGCTCATGACTGATAACCCTAAGGTGAGGTTTATAGCTGAGATCAACAATTTGCTCCCACAAAATAGGAATCGAACCACGAACCTACAAAGTAATTAATTAGAGTACAAATCACATAAACATAATATGCTAGAAGAAAACATAACAACCTATAAGGATAAACTATCAAGGAAATACTGAAAATAAATACTCATAAGTGTAAAATAATACCTGCAAAAATGAGAACTTGAATTCTTCAATTTCAAGCAACTGTTCAGTTTCAATGAAATTGGCAGAGTCACCTTCAAAGTTAGCTCCTCTTCTCCACATTCTTGTTCCTGTGTCACCATATTTCCATATTATATTGAGCTATTGCAAATTTATCTAACTACCATTACAAGGAAGCATCTTTGGATACTGTACCTAAACGCCGTGTACATCTCCTTGAAATTAACGACAGTTTAGCACATGAGTCTTTCAGCTTCAGCTCAGCTGTTTGGAAGCTTAAGTCTCAGTTAAGGGAAAACATAACAGGATTATTTAAGTGAATGCATACTTCATTTTCTTGTAATGATGTTATGCAGAGAGCATAGGCATTAGGCACACACACAAAAAGGGGACGGGGGAGAGAAAAACGTAGTTTAAATATCAGGATATTCCCTTGTATTATCGGCATGATGAATCTGTCAAGCTGCCATAAAAAAAAGTTTGGTGTTAAGAGGACAACTTTAACATACTAATAAGGAAGACAAGATGAAGTTAAAACTTTGAGAAGACTTCTTTGCAAAATTATCCGACCTTATACTCGATAAGCTCCTCTGTAAGATGTTTGTTCCAGACGTATCGCGGGTCAGCCTGAAATATAAATGGAAAAAAGCACCTAAATTTTTCAGCAATTTTTTTTATTCTGATTAAGGTCAACAGGTTCAAGAGGCCTTTCTACGGTCTTGTCTATTCTAAGAACTAAATGCATAAGAGAAATGGTCTGAATATGATTATTGCGACACATTGTAATGCAGTAATATAAGATGGAAAAAAGATATGCAAGAATTTTTTGCGATAACATACAAAACTACTCAATTATGCATGAAAATGATGTTGGTGGCAGAATGTTTTGCTCTCAATAAAGATATCAAGAAGTAAATTTCAATATAAAACTTAAACCTAGGATTGGATTTTAAATAACAGTTATTCTAAAAAGAATGAGCATTATGTGTACTAACCTGCTTCCACAATGGCTTACTCATCCACCCTTCTACAAACTTACTTCTTCTCTGCAAGCTGGTCGACAAGACGAATTACATCTCATGAACATAATTCTTGCAAAGATATGAATATCAAGGGTCTAAGATAATAATAAACCAGCAATTTAAGGACTGATACACTCACTTTAATGTAATATCTGTTTCATAAGAATAGTATAAACCCGGCATTGACTCCACTATTTTTAACAGTGTCAAAAAGTACGCTTCATCCTTTTTCTATAGAAAAATAAAACACAGAGAACATATTGAGTATGAATCATACGTATAACACTTGATTGATCACTCAATAACTTATAATTATATAACCTCTTACTTCTTGAGAAGTTGAAAACTTCAAAGCCTGGTTACACGCAAGTACTCTCATTGACATCAAGCGATATACCGGAAAACCAAGGAAACTTCCAACTTCCTTCCGAGAAGTTATTACAATAGCATAAGTTCCTGTCTCAAGATATCATCATTGAACCTTAATGAGTATAATGCAAGTTATATTGTTAGTCTAGGTAGTTACTAGAGAATATAAAGATTTTCCTTTTGTTCATCTAAATTCTTTTAGCTAGTTAACTTCTTTCTGCTAAGCCAAAATCCATTCAACCTAATATACTTGAGAAGAAGGCTTTCCTTAGGAAAATAAAGACGTTAATAGCATTTTTTTCCTTAACATGTTTAAACGTAAACATATGAAAACAAATGCATAAGGCAAGTACATGTTAAAGCAACTGAGAAAAAGATTATAAGCATATCTACCTACAACCAATCTTATTGTTCCCACGACACCATAAATCGTAGATGTCTTTGTCGGACTTTCTGAGACTGTATCACCTGCAAACGATTAATACAAAAAACAAATCATAAAAATGAAATTATTACACTAAAATGGTCATTTCAAATATGTTACTAATTAAGTACAAACCAACCAAGTACAGACCAAACCACAGAATGTAACAAACAGTAGTTTTTGGGTATAACAACTTCATTCTTAAATGTGTAAATGCAGAAAGTCAATATGTAACAAAAACACTCATGATCCTTTTTTCTTTCCTAAAATAATATCAATAACTAACCAAAACCACCAAGACCCCACAAAAAAAAATTCCCAGTTGAAAAAACAAATCAACTTCTCAATTAATCTTCTTATCATAATAATAACAATAATAAACTTCACAAAAAACTAATATTAATCTTCTTTCCATTTCCAACCAATCATAAAATGAAAAAGAACTAAAATTCAACAAAAAAATAAATAAATAAAAAGAAGATTACCATCAAGTAAATTAATGTTTCCATCAACACGGCTAATCCAAAACCCTTCATTAGGAGATTGATGGGATTTGATCACAAATTTGTCTTGAAATTCTTGCAATTCAAGCTCATCATAAAGCTTGAATCTTTCAGAAGAATCTGAAGTGGGTTCAATGTCCATTTACAAAATGATTGAGGGAAAACAAGACAATTCTTTAAGAAGTTAAGACAATAACATCAAACATAAAAGTTTTTGTTTGCAATGATGAGAAAGTCGTAGTCATATGTAACAACCTGTTACATGTTCCTCATCTTCAACAACCAACCACCATTTCGTTGTAAATTACATGAATACCCCTAGAATAATAATTGAAAATCCAATTCCAGATCATGCTAATTTTAATAATTCCTTTTGTAAATAAAAAACTTCAATAATTCCCAAGTAAAAAAGTTTGAATAAAAGTTAGGAGAGCGTTACTAATTGTTTAAATTAACAAAGTTACTTGATTTAATTTTGTTGTTTTTTATGTCATTTTGATTCTTTTGATCCATTTGTATATGGATTCAAACTTAAATTTATGACTTTATTTTTCGATAAGCCCTCATTCTTCGAATCTTTTGAACCAACGTATATTAGTGGGATTTAACGGAAATCAAAATGTGGTTGAGACAAATTCAACGATGAAGATTTATTCTTGTGTTTCGTTAAATTATGATTCGTAACAACAAGCAATTTCTTTAAAATATAAGAATATCTCTTAAAAATTGACTTAAAAGCGGAAAACAAAAGCGATGATGGAAAATAATAGGATGACCAAAAATTGAAGAAAATTTTTAGAGACCTAAAAATTTTAGAGACACAAAAAGTGAAATTTGAAAATTTTCCATGGAGCACAAACTTGTTTAACTCTCAAACCTATGGTTCTTCACCTACGTTTGCATATAAATATTAAATTCAACGCTTGAAAATTCATATGGGAATGAGCCAAAAGGATCAAAATGCCATAAAAATTGACAAAATTGTTACCTATAATGGACAACAAGAATAATTTTACCTTAAATTAATTTAGTTTAGAAACAAATTATTAAACCTAATCTAAATTTTTCATTGAAAACAATTACAGAAACAGAACAAACACCTTTATACCAAGTTTAACAGGAATCACAAACAAATATTTACTAAATATTGTTTTGGTAAACCAAGCAAGGTATTCCAGCGTAATTGAGGAGATTAATCTCAAAAGTTAATTAAAATTTATTAAGAGGTTGACGAATAAGATACACTTGAATTCTTTAAAAAAAAAGATACACATGAATGTTAGATCAATGGTAAAAGTATATCTTTATAACTAAATTACCCCTTCCCAATTTATTTTTAAGAAACAAATATTTAAGAGGTTAACAATGCATCTAATCTAAATCTAATACAAATAGGTCTTGCAAAAAAAACCATCGAATCGAACATCAGAATCAAACCATACTTAAATTAATCGAACCAATATGTATAGTTTACGAATCGAACCGATAATTCACACAGTTTATGATCCAAACAAATCTGTAAAATTTGAACCGAACTACTTAGCATCTGTACTTAGTCGTTTGCTCGTTTTGAGTCATTTATCTTGATTTTTGAACAACCCTCAATTTTCATTATGTGACTTTTCATGCGCTGCACATTCTGAACTTTAAAGGTGTGTTTGAATTTAGGGTTTAAAAGGAAAAGAAAGGAGATATCTTATTTTTCTTTTTTAAATTACGGACAATATAGAACTTTTTTTTTTTTGAATAAATTAAGTGTAATTGAAGTATAATATGATCATTTTCTTAAAAAAAAAGTATAATATGATCATTTATCATGTTATTTTAATTTAAAAAAAAAAGTAGTATCAGTAATTTAAAAAAGAAAATTAAGACATCCCCTCCCTTCCCTTCTTAAACCCTCTATCCGAACAAACCCTAAATTTCTCAATTCTGAAACTCAATTTTCATACGAAAACTAAACCCATACGAATTATTCATCACAAAAATGATTCATACATGGATTTACTTTTTGTTTTAACAATGGGAAGCTTCCTAATGAGAAAAAGAATAGTCCTATGATGATGAAAATTAGAGTTATAACCATCTTCAATCAAATTCAAAGCCATTTTTGAGTCATATATTCTAAAATGATAATAAACCTATGATCAAGGTCCCTAGTCAGAAAAACCTTGATTTTGTTTGGAATTTTAAGTTCCACATCAGTCTCCAATTGCCGGGAACCCGAAATTTGGTGCATACAAACAGGAATTTTCAAGATTTCGTCTATGTCGCTTTGCTGAAACATCATTAACAACATATGTCTCTAGACACCATTGAGCACTTGTGTGATCAATGCCATAGTTTGAATGTGACAAAATTCATTTTTGTCACCCACATTTAGCATATAGGAAATTAAATACATGCAAGATACTGTGTATCACCATCATCATCAACTTTCTTCATCATATATAATAGGACATGTACATTGCGTCACATTGATAAACAGCAAATATTATGTTTCGTGTTTAACATCATAAACCATGTCCTTTTATTCATTCATGTGGTAGCAAAAAGCAACAAATTCTGAACTAAACTAGAGATTACTTGGAATTATCATATAATAAAGATTTATGTGAAGGCAAAAGTGGATTCTTCTCAATTTCACCGGCAATCTTTGAGTCCATAGGTTTCCCTTCAAGAAAATTTGAGTACCATTCAGCAGAGAGTTTTGGTTGTCTCTTCAAACTTGGATCTTTCATATCTACATAATATAAGCCGTAACTTATTTCATATCCACCCATTAATTCGAACGCATCCAATAAGCACCATACAAAATAACCTTTGACATTTGATCCACTCCTTTCAATGTGTCAAGAATAAAAGGAGAGTGCAAAAAAGACAGAAAAAAAAATCAATTAGCACTCATGAAACAATTGATAACTGCTAAACGTGGAGATATAACCATGGTTGTAAATTGCGGATTCACATCCGCAATGCGTCCACAATTTAAAGGATTTTGAGATCTCCACAACTGCATTTTCTTTCAATATGAAAGTTTGTAGTGTAACATCATAGAAGTACCTTAGTGCATTAGCCATGCTCCCAATGTATTCATGCAAGTATACCACCCTAGACCAATCATCCAACGATGAATTACTAAATGTTTTTTGGCCTGAAAATCCAAATACATACCATACAAATGCGAAATAGGAAGGTTGAGTTGAATTTGTTAATACAATACATACCGTAAAGATTTTGAAATTGATAAAGAATTGAATAATTATCATAAATTTGACAAATATGGTACCGTTTTCATGTATGTAAATTGGAAAATTTCCATAATTGTTCTTCATCCAGTCTAGCACACCTTGCAAAATCCATGGTGTAATTGGATTCTAAACCAACCAGTTGGTTAGTGGACAATATGGACTCTTGATCCTTAAAAAAATGTAGAAGTAAATGAGTAGAGGAACAACTTGATGTTACCTCATTTGGAGATGTATGATTTGATGTAAGCACTACAACAAGAAAGAACATTAATTAGTTGTTTATGTTCCTCAAAATTGGAGGAAGGATGATCGACATTTTAGATAGTTTTGAATTTAAGTTGTGTACCGTCACAATTTTTCAATGCAGATTTTGATTGATTTCTTTTTTAAATTTAAAATATCGAGTTTGAAATCCAGACCGTTCGACTATGATTCAATCAGAACCGGATAGTATTGGTTATGCAATTAGAAAATGTGAAGGAAAAAACTTAAGTCATACTTATAGTTTCCACTTCCATATCTGCTATGTAATCTCTATCCTCTATGTGTTGGATGCTAGGACTGTTTTTTACATAAAATGAGTTGTAAAAGTTGATTCCTAAGAAGTCCATTGAGCCCTTTATAAGACTTGATTCCTTTTTGGTGAAGAAAGGAAGTCTTGATCCAGCATTCTTTCTCATTATATCAGGATATTCACCAAATATAAATGGGTTTAGGAACCTATAATATCAAATAATTGAAAGCTATCTTATATATATTTTCCATTGGGATAGAGAAATTATGATCAAATTGTTAATTACTTACCACCCCATCATGAAGTCTTGGGCTCTTTGAGTGGCAATTATATCTTCACTAGTATTTGTCAGTGGAACAAAACCAAAAGGAAGAAGATTAAACCCAATAAATCCATGTTGCATGCCCTGCACTTAATTTAAAGATGGTTTCATAAACATATTAAATGATGATTAAGACCATTTCAAAATTACATCATTATGCTCACTTTACATGTCTTTGTTCTTGATTAATTTTACCTTATATTTTTTCCTATACAATCTTGCAGCTGAAGCATGTGCTAACAACATATGATGAGCTACCACATATGGCTCAGTTGAGGAATTTCCCCTTGAGCAATTAGCTTGAAAGGAAGGAGAACACCTCTGAGGTGGTAAGCTGCCAAGATCATAACCAAACAATGCATACACATTGCCCTCATTCAACGTAGTCCAATACTTAACTCTATCGCCAAATTCTTTGAAGCAAACATCAACATATGCAGTGAAATCTTTCCTACAATCATATACTTACATTAATCATAATAAAAATTACGCTCCAAACTTAAATAAAGCAAACAAAGAAAATAAATGTATCTGATCGACTGTAGATCAGATACAAGTATTTTTTCGCTTATATTTAAACCCATATGAAATATTTCTTATGTTTGTGCCAGGTGTATTTGGCATCGTCTCAATCTAAAACAAAACGGTAACATTAATAGAGACTTGAAAGTATGGGAAGCGTACACAATGCTCCGATTAACCCATCCTCCATATTCATCCTCAAGTTTTTGTGGTAGATCCCAATGATGTAATGTAACATGTGGTTGAATTCCTACAAGATGTAGAAACAACAACAAAAGTAAATATACATCAACTTTGGATCAACCTGTCAAAGATGTTAGTCAGAGTGATTGAAAAGGAAAATGTAGTATTTGAAAGAACCATGGCTTATCAATTCATCTATAAGATTGTTGTAGTACTGTAATCCTTTTGGATTGACCGGTCCTTTTCCATCTGTTAATACACGAGAACAAGATGGTTAGAAAAATAGTCGACATAATAGTTCAATGTTAGACAACTATATTTAAATTGAGTTAGTGCACTATGCATGTTTGGATCGACAATGGGTTTGATAGGAATCACAATATACCATCGTGCTTTTAGCAAACGCAACGCTTCGAAACTTCAAAAAAATCATGATGTCACATTGATGTTGCCAAATTCACCGTCAATCTAACATGCACTTAGTGAATCATGCAGTTAAACCAAACTGACTGTGTCAAGTACACTAACTTTTGACAATATGTTAGGCATTCAATTAAAAATCTCTCAGCCAACATTTTGATGATCTTACCAGGAATAAGTCTTGACCATGATATCGAAAATCTATAGGCATCTAAGCCCATGTTTGCCATGAGTTGCACATCTTCCTGCATAAAATCAAGGTCTAGCATTTCCCAAGTGCAAAGTATTTTTAAGTGATGAGATATTGTTTGATTCATGTAGCCGAATCCACATAGTGGGATAAGACTATTGTTTTTTGTACTATATACATTGTTAGCTATAAAGTATATAGTATACAATATATAGTCCCATACCTTATATTTGTGATATTGGTCGCATGCAATATCTCCATTACCTTGGTACTTATTCCCTGAAAAAATATTTTACATATTTAATTTTTGTTTCAATAAAAAGTAGTATAAAAAATTCTTCATTGAAAATTAAAGTACTTTATATATATGAGCAGAGGACAATACCATTTCCAGCATGGGAGAAGGTATCCCAAATGCTTGGCTTCCTGCCATCTTTATTTGCTGCACCTTCAACCTTCCACAACAACCAAATTTCAATATACACTTCAATCTTAATTCCAATTATTACCATTGTATGACAAAAATTAAGATTCCATTTGTTCTATAAAAAAAATTAAGATTCCATTGGTTTAAAGATAAAATGTCAATATATACTAAAAGCTTAAGACTTGATGGGAGAGGATAGTTAAGAACTAAATTGATTTAGGAATTGAGAAAGACAGAAAAGAACAAACTTGGTAAGCTGAAGTTGATGCACCAAACACAAAGTCAGAAGGGAATTCATCTCTGTTCAAACCATAAACACTAGGGAGGAGAATTACTAGTAACAGTACTACTGCAGAGGTTAATAATTCTTTCAAGATCAAAGCCATATTAATTTCTTCTGTTTTCCAACAACAAACTTATATGACATACATTATTTTATTCAGGTCAGGTTATTTAAGAATATACATGTCAAGATTCCAGTTCGGAAGCTTACTAAACACGTCACGTATATGGCTGCGTGTAGATTTGGTACTTACATTAAATAAGGACACAAAATGTTCAACATATTAATTAATTAAGGCTTAATAGCAGTTTTCGTCCCCTAACTTTTTCAAAGTTGCGATTTTAGCCCCTAAAAAAAAACTACAAAACTGCCCTCTAAGTTTTGCAGCTGTAGCAGTTTTGACCTCCCAAGGCCAATTTTTGGTAAAAAAGAATAAAAAAATAACACGTGGCACCTCACTTAGGGTGCCACGTCAGCGTAGACCGAGTCGAAATTGGTCTTGGGGCCCAAAACTGCCACAAATGCAAAACTTAGGGGGCGGTTTTGTAGTTTTTTTCTTAGGGTGTCAAAATCGCAACTTTGAAAAAGTTAGGGGGGGTAAAACTACTATAATATACATAGTTACAATTAATCACAATAAGGTGTTGAACAACCATCAGTGATTGATTATAGATTTGAAGACTTATGATGCATTTGATATGCTAGCATGTAAGTATTGAACAATATAAAACATAACAACACAACATAAGACAGAAACACGTGACAAATTTTTAGGGTGTGTTTGGAATGAGGGTTTAGGAGAGGAAGGGAGGGGAGGGTTTCTTTTTTTTTTTTTATTTTAAATTACGAATATTATAAAATGAATTTTTGAAAATTGAATTAACAACATGATAAATGATCATATACTTCAAAAACACTTAATTTATTTTAAAAAAACATTTTACATTATTTGTAATTTAAAACATAAAAGTGAACCTTCCCCTCCCTTCCTCTCTTAAACCCTCAATCCAAACACATCCTTAAGATGTTGAACAACCTTTTGTCTCAAAGGATGTTTGGCGGATAAAAAATTATTTTTTTATCCTTTTAAACAACTTATACTTAGGACAAAAAATTATACTGTAGTTTAGTGAGACATAAAAGTTTTAGCTAAAAAACCAAAATAAGTAAAAAAAAGACGAAGGACCAAATCATTGAAAATAAGTTAAATGATAACGAGAATAATTTTGCATAAGTTAATTAATCAAAAGTTTCACTATTTTGTGTTATTATTATGGTCCCTGGAAATGTCTGTGTATATGTTATCCCTCTTGCTTAGTTTTAGAGGAAGGACAATACCTCTAGGTGGCAAGCTGCCAAGATCATAGCCATACAATGCAGACTCACTGTCGTCATTCACTGTAGTCCAATACTTAATTCATCACCAAAATCTTTGAAGTACACATCAATTTATACTGTGAAATCTTTCCTACAATAATATACATATGTGAAGCCCGAATACGAGATACAATACGGATACGATAGTACACCGATACGGAAAAATTTCAAAAATCAAGATACGATACGGCTAGGATACGTTGATAAAAAAAATTATATAATTAGATATCCAATATAATTATAACCATTTTTTTAATATACAAATATATTAACAAACAAAAGTCATAGGTTCGCAACACATCAACATAAATATAAATAATATTGATGATTAAAAAAGTGATGATTAGTCAATTACATACACAATATATCCCAAAAAGAGCACCATGAGTGCTATATTATATTTATATCCAAAAGGAACATTGTTAGTGTTATACTATATTGATCCAAAAAATAAGCACTATATCCAAAAAAGAACACATCATTACTCAAGAGTTAAGTTATTTTGGTTAGCATTAATTGAGAAATATCGCGGCAGGTATCGGTGCAGGATAATTATCAGATATTCTCTTGATATGTATCGGGAAGTATCGGATAATTATTTTTTTAAAAAATAAAATTTAATCTTCAGATACTTTTCTGATACGTATCTGGAAGTATCATGCAGATATCAGTGCATGATACGCAGGGGATACGAGACGTCATCCATTTTGAAGTATCGGAGCTTCACATATATACATAGTTACATTAATCACAATAAAAAACTTATGACCCCAAACATAAATATAACAACAAAAAATTTTTTTTTTTGCTTGTATTTAAATCCATATGAAATATTGATCATGCTTGTTTTGATTTTGGTGGAAAATATAATTCATGTGTTGTTCTTGAAGAGTATGGATATTTTTAAATGGTTTTATTTAAAAAAGTGTTTTTTTTTATTTACTCTGTTTCATTAGTTGGTTTGCATTTTCAAACCATAAAATGAGATTGCTTATTGACCGTGTAATTTTATTATATTTTTTATTTTGGATTTTGATGGAATTGTTTTTGTCAAATTGTTATAAACAAGATAAATTTTGAGAAGTCTTTAGTGAATTTTTTTTTTGATTGGAGACTAAAATGGAGGAAAATTGGATTTTTGTTGAAATGGGAAGGAGAAAATCTAGAAAAATAGTAAAAGATTTAGCCTTGTTACTTTTTGTTTTAACTTAAATTGGGTCATGATAAATCAGATTTTAGACAAAAGGTAAGTATTTAGCCGACAACAATGTTCATGTGGGATATTGACATGATTTCGCTAAATGATGACAGGTTCATGGAGGAATGAATACATTGAGTTAGGGTATTCTATCTCAGCCGGAAGTTATCGTAATAAGATATTTGAAAAAGTTTCCATTAACTGATTCAATTAGGTTCTACCTTCATATTTAGAACCAAGCCGAATCACCTAATGAAAAAAGTCTTCATATATCATGAGAACTTCAAGATAAAAAAACTCCAATTCACTGTATTTATTACTCAATGGATCTGTCACCATTCAACAAAATTACACATCAATGTTAGTTCGACTTTATTTACCTGATTATATCTAGATTTTGATTTACTTTATGTCTAAATTTTTGATTTACCTAGACCTTTTTTAAGTTAAACCAAAAAGCAACAATGCTAAATCTTTTATAATTTTCCTAGACTTTACAAAGAATGTCTTCTTGTTTGTTTAAACCAATATCAATTAGTCGCAATTAAAATGAGAAGCTGAAGCTACAAAGGAAGGAGAACATCTATGCGGCAGTGCCATTCCAAGATCATAGCCAAACATTGCATACACATTGACCTCATTCAGCGTGGTCCAATACTTAAATCGATCACCAAATTCTCTGAAGCACACATCATAATATGTTGTGAAATATTTCCTACAAAGGTCAAGCATACACATATAGATTTGTTAGCCACAATAAAAACCATTTCTTAATTCTGTATTGAAATCTTACCTAGAATAAGTCTTGACCATGATATTGAAAATTTATAGGCATCTAAGCCCATGTTGGCCATGAGTTGTACATCTTGCTGCAAGAAATCAAGGTGGTGTATTATCCACATATATATTCTTTTGTTTTTTATGTGATATCCATCGAATGAAATATCTCCATCACCATGGTACATGTTTAATGAAAATATATTTTAACTATTCAACTTTGTTTCAACAAAATAATAGAATAAATTTTTTGAACAATATCATTTCCACCATGGGCAAAGGTATCCCATATGCTTGGTTTCCTACCATCTTCATTTGCTGCACCTTCAAACTTTTAATCTAATAACAAGAAGAGGGAGCATAGAAGAAGAGAGAGATGGGATGAACTCTAAAGAGTGATTGGAGAAGTGGTGTCCTACAAGTTTTATATGCAGATGGTTACGGGAAGCATGGAGGAGGAATCGTTCCTTGATGTTGAAGAGTGATGCGTTAAATGGGGAGAGAGTTTCCAAGGAAGTTAAGAGGGAAGTGGAAGAAAAAGTCTTTGATGATGTTGCACACCTTAGAAATTGGAGGAGCCGACTCAACCATTTTTTTAGGGGTTTATTATTATTATTATTTATTTATTTTGAATAAAAGATACTTTTAGCATTTCATTGACTTGCAAGATAAAGTAGCTTAACATGCACATTAGCTTGTCGCCGATTAAACTCCACTCTAGAGTTCACAAAATGAGAAGAAAGCATAGACTAACATGCTACAATAATATGGCCAAATTATGTATCATTGGTCCGTAGAGTGTTGAATGCATTATCCGTCGTCTTTGAATCCACCACAAAATCAACATTATCCATCTGCATATCTTGTAACCATTGGGGACATGAAACAACCCAAGAGCTTCACCAACATCAACAGAGGTCATAGACGAGATGCTTAGAGTTTTGGCTTGCATGTAGGCTACATCGTCATCCTGTACACATATACCAATACCAGTCCAATTCCAATATGAGTTAAAAGCGGCATCAATGTTGCATTTTACTATCCCAGGTTGTGGTTTTTGCCAACGAGCATGGGCCTCTGGCCACTGTTGGGCATCGACCATGGAAGGACTTGCATCTTGCTGATGTCGTGGTCTATTGGTTTTTACATTTTCCACAATCCAGTCGTCCATTAGTTGACGTGCACGATCAACCACCTTTGCGCACACCTCATTCTCATTTTTCTAGAGTTTGATATTACGGTGCTACCAAAGACTCCATATAATACATCATCCTATGGATTAGATCAACAAGATTCTGAAGCAAGGAAAATATATCATCTGTCGTCGAACCATTGGTAAAGACTTCATGACAAACGGCTTCCCAAAGACCAGCCAAGCATCAAACTTGCATAGTAAAAGGACGAGAAAAAAACATGGGAAATGTCATCCATAGGGTGGTCACAACTAACACAAGAAGTAGGGCACCAAACTTCTTTATCTTCCAATCTGATTCGCGTAGTCAGGCAACCACGACATATTCCTCAAATTAGATTCGTAATTTTTGGTGGCACCTTTAATTTCCATATGCCCGACCAATAGCCCGGTTTACGCATATGTGAACTATCCACAAGTTCCTCCACACAATGTTGGTAAGCATTCTACATGGAATACAACTCATCAACACGACTAATCCAAAACCCTTCATTAGTAGAGTGATGGGATTTGATCACAAATTTGTCTTGAAATTCTTGCAATTCAAGCTCATCATAAAGCTTGAATCTTTTAGAAGAATCTGAAGTGGGTTCAATGTCCATTACAAAGTGAGTGAGGAAAAACAAGACAACCCTTTAAGAAGTTAAGACAATAACATCAAAACACAGTTTTTGTTTGTAAAGATGAGAAAGGCGTGGTCATATGTAACAACCTGTAACCAGGGCCGACCCTAGGCATAGGCCGGGGGTGCGACGGCCTAGGGCCCATGCCGGTAGGGGGTCCTAATTTTTTATTTTATATTAGGGGGTGTATATAGAAATATTTGGTTTTTGGGGATGTATATAGCAAAGTTCACTAAAGGGCTCAAACATTGACAAGATGAAAGGATGGACTGAAGCTTGTTAAGGTTTTTGGCCTTTTTGTCGCAATTTGCTATATATACCCCCGTATATACAAAGATTTCTACATACACCCAACCTATAAAAAAATTTGGTTGTTCTTAATAATGTGCCAAAAAATTTATTATCCAAAAAATTGATGATATTTTTTTTGGGCCATTTGTTCATAATAATGTGTCTCACTAATATTAAAAATATTGGTCATATTTATTATCCAAGAAATTGTGATAATTTAATAACAAAACAAATTATATTTTAGTTGAAAATAGGTCTACTAGATAAATTATTCTTAATGTTGACTTTCAAAAGTTTCAAAAAATTAAATTATATTATTATAGTAATGCCAACTTTCTTGAATTGATTAAAATGATTGCAAAATTGAAGTTGATAATGCAAAATCATGCAAGAGACATTCATGATCATGAAACCAATGTGAGATACATTTAAGATCACGTGACCCACTTTTTTTTTGTTCTTTTTTGGTAGTAAAAAGCGGAAAAAAAATGAAATGGAGACCTAATAAAATCACAACAATAAGCTAGAAAAATTTATGATGTATTATGTAAGGGGTCCTTTTCTCATATTATACCTAAGGCCTGTAAAACTCTAGGAACGACCCTGCCTGTAATATGTTCCTCATCTTCAACAACCAACCACTGTTTTGTTGTAAATTACATGTATACCCGTAGAATTATAATTGAAAATCCAATTCCAAGTCATGCTAACTTCAATAATTCCTTCCTTCAAATAAACTTCAATAATTCCTCTTGTAAATCAAAAGCTTCAATAATTCCTAAGTAAAAAAATTTGGAAAAAAGTGAGGACAGCGTCAATAATTGTTTGATTTAATTTTAGGTAACGATTTTTTTTTTGTTTTTTTGTCAAATAGCCTAATGGCTAAAGCTCACACATTTTAAATGTGGAGAAGGGTTCGAACCTCGACCCCTAAATATAATATGCAATATTTCTACCAACTGAGCTAAGCTCAAGAGGATTTTTTTTCGTTTTTTTATTACGTCATTTTGATTCTTTTGATCCACTTGCATATAGATTTTCAAACTTTAAATTTATGACATTATTTTCTTGTGAACTCTCAATCTTCAAATCTCGGGTTAAATAAATTTTTAAATTTTGCTTCTAATTCTCCAAAGTTTTTCTTCAAATCTTCTATATTTGGTATATGATAAGTATATCTCCCGAAAATTAACATAAAAACGGGGACCAAAAGTGCTGACAACAAAATAATAAGATGACCAAAAATAAAAAAATTTAAAATTTTATATGGACTAAAAACTTTTTTTTTTTTGAAGAAATATGGACCAAAAACTTATTTAACCTTTAGACCTATGGTACTTCACCTATGTTTATAATTGAATTTTAGATTTGAGAGTTGAAAATTCATTTGTAAATAAACCAAAACGATCAAAATGTTAACAAAATTATAAATGACAAAATCGATATAAGAAATTAAATTAAGGGTTGACGAAAATAAGTTTGCCTTAAATTAATTTAGTTTAGAAACAAATTATTAAACATGATATAGTTTTTTCATTAGGAACAGTTAAAAATAGAGAAAAAAAACGCATTTATATAAGTTTAAAAGGAATCACAAACCCGCTGGAATCAACCTGCTCCTAGTAGGACCTTCTTTTCTAGATAGTTTTTTCTTTCTCTGTTTTTGATTGTTTTTTCTTCTCCGAATGTTCCAAAAAAAAAAAGGGAATCACAAACAAATATGTACTGCATATGTTTTGGTAATAGAGGAGATTAATCTAAATTACCTCTTCCCAATTTATTTTAAGAAACAAATATTTAAGAGGTTAACAATACATCTAGTCATCTTTAAAAAAACATCTAATCTAAATCTAATACAAATAAGTCTTGTAAAAAATCGTCGAATCGAAGAATCAAACTGTACTTAAATTAACAGAACCAATATGTATAGTTTACGAATTGAACCAGTAATTTATCTCGATTTTGAGTCATTTATCTTGATTTGTGAACAATCCTAAATTTTCATGAGTTTTCATGCGCTGCACATTCCAAACTTTAAGGGTGTGTTTGGATTGAGCGTTTATATGATAAAAAAGGGGAGATCTTATTTTCTTTTTTTAAATTACAGACAATATTCAACATATTTTTTTTAAAAAATAAATCAAGTGTGATTGAAGTATAATAGGATCATTTATCATGTTATTTTAATTTAAATTTTTTTTTTTTTATAGTATTGGTAATTTAAAAAAGAAAATTTAAGATATCCCCCCTCCCCCCATTCCTTCCTAAGCCCTCTATCCAAACAAACCCTAAATTTCTCAATTCTGAACCTTAGTTTTCATACGAAAACTAAACCCATACGAATTATTCATCACAAAAATGATCCATACATGGATTTACTTTTTTTTTTTATCAACGGGAAGAGAAAGACAAGCAAACTAATGAACTTGTTTCTTAAAGACTCTAGAGGAGTCGACTAATAGAATGAGAACTAATTGTGGGGGAGGGGAAATCAATTTAGGCTATGGGTTGACGTTCGTTGCTCCACACTTAGTTAGCCAATCCGCACATTCACTAATTTCCCTAAAGGTATGGGTAAAGGAGAGTGTTGTTATCCAAGAAAGAGAGGAGAACTTCCTAATAAGAGAAAGAATAGTCTCATGAGGATGAAAATTATAGTTATGACCAAGAAAGAATAAATCTATGACCAAGGTCTCATGCTAACCAAAAGAAGACTTTTTTTTTCTCCACTGATTTATTCATCACAAAAATTAAATCTTGTATAAGAATTTGTCTCGATTTACAAAAACCAAAACAAAATATTCCAAGTCAAATCAATTTGTCAATTATTTATATTTGGAATCTTAGTGCAACTTAAAACAAAATAGTGTCTCTTATAAAAAATTGTATTAGTTTGGTTCGGTTCAAAAACAATTAACCGGTTCACTAAACCATAACACTAGTTTGGTTCAATTCAGCTCAAACCACTAATAGTTTGGTTCAATTTTCTCGAACAATAACAAAAATGAATTTTGTTACATTCAAACTACGTCCTTGGTCAGACAAATGTTCAATGGCGTCTAGACACATGTTGTTAATGATGTTTCAGCAAATCGACATAGACGAAATCTTGAAAATTCCTCCCCGTATGCACCAAATTTCGGGTTCCCGACAATTGGAAACTGGTGTGGAACTAAAAATTCATAACAAATTTTAGAGGAATTTTACCAACACACACAAAATTGGTGCAATTTTTTTTTCCAGTGTGTTCAAGAGTTCACAACATGACACCTTCACCATGAGAATGAATGGCATTTACTCTTAGAATGTGTCTTCTCTGGTACAAAAAGAGATGGCTTCAGATGCGGTGGTGCACATTGCTCCAGCATGGTGGAGAGCAAGCTTCTACGACGGAGGAGAATGGTGTTGACACTCCAACGTTCAACTCTGTATCAAAAAGAGGTGGATTTGTGTGAAAAGTGGTGAAAATGAATTGTACTTTGGGTGTGACCCTAGGTCACGCTTATAGGTTGATAACTCCCTTAGTAATATGCGGAAACCGTTATTGAGAATTTCAACGGTTGAGATCGAGTGTAGGCGTACTTCTGTGCAGTCAAATGCACAGAGCTTCCTATCTACATCTCCTGTGTTTGGCTTTGAGTGACATGGGATTTTGCCTATTTGGCCACTCTTGTTGATCTTTTATGCCAATCCCAAACAGAATGTAATGCAAAACAAGAGGTAAGGCAAAAAGTATGGTTGTTGAGGGGTTTTCAGCCACATTTTGAGCGGAAAAATTTAGGTTGCATTTGGATTGAAGGAAAAATTGAACCACTATATTCCGCTCCCATCTCATTCCAGCACTTTAAACAAAGTCTCGCAGTAAGTTGTATTAGAAGACAAACAAATCAAGTTGTTCATAGTCTAACAAAGGTATCTCGTTTACATATCAGTCCATCTTATTTTGATTACATGCCACCATGTAAAGAGGATATTCTCTTAATGAAATGCAATACATTTCTATTCGTCAAAAATTAAGGGGTTAGGGAGGGGAGAGAAATGTGGTGAGAGGTTTCGAAATCTTTCGTGTTTGATTGAGGGGGGAATTTCAATGGGGAAAATATTTAAAATTAATAACATTTTTCACAATTATAACATTAAAGATGATATTAAATAGCTTGTCAAAAAAGACGAAATTAAATAAAAAGGATATTAGTTAAGTCTAAATGTGAAAGAAATATTATTTTCCTTCTAAATTATATCGCGAACAAAAAGGATGAAATTAATAAAAATGACATTTATTAAGTCTAAATGACATTTTTGCACCTTTATTTGTATTTAGTCTTATTTATGGTTCGGTTTACAAAGAAAACAACTGAACTGTTCTTACAGTTCGGGAATAATGAACCAACCTATTAGAGCATCTACATCCATTTCACCCACTTTGGTTGTTTAAATGAGCCCCACTTAATTTTTTATATTATTTCACACATTCCAATTATTTAAACGACTTGACTATATTCTCTAAATATCCATATCACCCATCAAAAACTTTAAAATAGGTCCCATCAAATCCCACAATACATCTCACATTTAAACATTGTATATATAAATATATGTTTTTGTTGGAGTTTTAATATAAAAAATTGATGTTGGCATTGTAAAAAGTGAAATGCACCGTAGCATTGCAGAACCACCATGTTATAACAGAGGGTGTCTTTATTTTTGAAATATTGGTAAACTACGGTAGTAAAATTCTTGGGAGAAGTGAAGACATCATCAAAGTCAACCGATATTGATGCTCTTAGTGGTTTGAGCTGAACCAAACCAAACTAGGGTTATGGTTTAGTGAATTGGTTCATTGTTTTTGAACCGAACCAAACTAATACCATTCTTTTTATATGATACACAATTTTGTTTTAAGTTACACTAAGATTCCAAATATAAATAATTGACACATTGATTTAACTTGGTATATTTTGTTTTGATTTTTGTAAATCGAGAAAAATTCTAATATAAGATTTAATTTTTGTGATAAATATTTCAGTGGAGAAAGAAAACTGAGGTTCAGATTTAGTATTTTGGAAAATTCCAAGTCTTCTTTTTGGGACTTTGGTTATAAGTATATTATTTTAGAATGTAACTCTAAAGCGGCTCTGAATTTGATTGAAAATGTTCATAACTCTAATTTTCATCATTATATGAATATTCTTTTTCTGACTAGCTCTCCTATCTTTCTTAGACAACGACAGTCTCATCTAGTTATACCTTGAGGGAAGGTAATGAATGTGTTGATTGGCTAGCTAAGTTTGGGGCTACAGATGTCGACCCATTGACTACATTGACTTCTCCTCCGCCACAATTAGTTCTCAGTCTATTAGAAGTCCTGTGGAGTCTTTAGATAACGAGTTTATTAATTTGTTTGTCTTTCTTTTCCCATTGACAAAAAAAAAGTAAATCCACGTACGAATCATTTTTGTAATGAATAATTCGTATGAGTTTAGTTTTTGTATGACAACTAAGGTTCAAAATTGAGAAATTTAGGGTTTGTTTGGATAGAGGGCTTAGGAAAGGAAGGGAGGGGATGTCTTAATTTTCTTTTTAAATTACCAATACTATAAAAAACTTTTTTTAAAAATGAAAATAACACGATAAATGATCATATTATACTTCAATCACACTTCATTTATTTTTAAAAAATGTTTTATATTGTTCGTAATTTAAAAAAGAAAAATAAAGATCTCTCATTTCTTTCCCTTCTAAACTCTCGATCCAAACACACCCTTAAAGTTCGGAATATGCGGTGCATGAAAACTCACATAATGAAAATTGAGGCTTGTTCGAAAATCGAGATAAATGACTCAAAATGAGCAAATGACCAAGTACAATTGTTCGGTAGTTTGGTTCAAATTTTACGGATAGGTTCGGTTCATAAACTGTGTGAATTACCGGTTTGATTCATAAACTATGCATATTGGTTCAATTAATTTAATTACGGTTTGATTATGAGGTTTAGTTTGACCTTTTTTTTTACAAGACCTATTTGTATTAGATTTAGATTAGATGCATTGTTAACCTCTTAAATATTTGTTTCTTAAAAATAAATTAGGAAAGGGTGAATTAGTTTTTTTTTTTTTTTTTGAAAAGGGTAATTTAGTTATAAAGCTATACTTTTACCATTGAACTAACATTCAAGTGTATCTTTTTTTGTAAAAAAAATAGTTTATCTTTTTTGAAAAAAAAGAATTCAAGTGTATTTTATTTGTTAACCTCTTAAATAAATTTTAAGTAACTCTTGAGATTAATCTCCTCTGTTGCGCTGGAGTACCTTGTTTGTTTTACCAAAAATATTATTTAGTTTATATTTGTCTATGATTTCTTTTATACTTGTATAAAGGTGTTTGCTCTCTACTTTTAATTGTTTTTAATGAAAAATTTAGATTAGGTTTAATAATTTGTTTCTAAACTAAATTAATCTAAGGAAAAATTATTCTTGTTGTCCATTACAGGTAACAATTTTGTTTTTTTTAATAAAGGTAACAATTTTGTTAATTATCTTTTATTACGGTATTTTGATCCTTTTGGCACATTGGCATATGAATTTTCAAATTTCGAATATAATATTCATATTCAAACATGGATGAAGGATCATAAATTTAAAGGTTAAATGAGTTTTTCCTCCATATAAAACATTTAAATTTCGCTTTCAACTAAATTGTCACCGTGCTTCTATTTGATGACAAAATTTAATGACAATTTCCCCCATCCACAATTTTAGCTATAATGACAATTCTTTAAGAAAATGAAATACACGACAAAGGAATGAAGGTAAATATGAAAGAAGTACAATTCTCACTTCATTGAACTAGAAAGCAATACACACTTACTTTTAAAGCAACTAGTAGGTTGCTGATAAATCTACACCGAACATAATCACACATAATTTAATGTTGCAAACCAAATTCATTGAACACACTCAGATGGGCATCATGCTGCATAAACTTCTTCTCCCACAAATGACCTTATAAATTTAGTTCAAATTCAAATACTAATAAGTGTGAAGACCTGAAATCCAAATCAAGAAGAAGCTCATTATTGCCTTGTATTTTGCAGGCTAGGAATTTTGATAAGCAATTAATCCAGTTAGTTATGACGTATGAATCAACGAATGAAGATAAAAAAATGTCGATTATCTCACCTGCGAAATATGCCTTTCTGATTATGCTAAGCTCTTTAGTAACCTCCATAATATTCATTCTTTCTTTTGGTGATTCCATTGAACAAATAAGCCCAATCCTAAAAAGTGAAACTAAGCACTCCTCTTCACTTGGAATAAAATTCTCACGGTTTTCATATTCTATTGCTACTTCTACATCTCTTGATATAAGATGTGGTTCCATAATCGCTTTAAGATTATCAGGAAATGAAGTTGCAACAAAGTTATGTAGATTTTGACCATCTTCAAAAGCTTCATCAGTGGGTCTTCTACCGGTAAGCATTTCCAGCATAAGGATTCCAAAGCTATACATGTCACCACATGTAGACACTTCAGCACTCATTCCGTACTCTAAAATACGTAACAAAAGCTATTAATACTATATCAATGGTAATATATCAAGTCTACAAAAAAAAAAAAAAGGAGAACTAAAGAAATAATGAAAGATTCAAGAATTTAGAACATACCTGGAGGAGCATAGCCAATGGTTCCTTTTATTCCAATTGTACTAGTATTCTTATGAGAGGTACCACTAATGGCCGAGACAAGTCTTGCTATGCCAAAATCACTCACATGAGCAACCATGTCACTATCAAGAAGGACATTGCTTGGCTTTAGATCACAGTGGAGGACCAATTGCTCACATTCTTGATGAAGATAATGTATTGCGGAAGCAACATCGAAAATGATGTTAAATCTATGACTGAGGCCCAATGTTGTTGGAGGCTCTGCATTTAATATCCCAGGATGCAACCATTGTTCTAAGCTTCCATTTTTCATGTAATCAAAAACTAGAGCTTTAAATTCTTGACCTTTGTAATCAGTACTAGAACAACAAGTTATAACCTTAACTAAATTTCGGTGTCTAATATTTTTTAGTGCATTGCATTCAGCAATGAAACTCTTGTGAGCTCCCTTCTTTTGGAGGTTCAAGACCTTTACAGCAACAACATTATCTTCCGACACAAGATTTCCTCTGTACACAGAGCCAAAGCTTCCTGACCCGATCAAGTTTCCATCAGAGAACCCATCGGTTCCTTGGTGTAAGTCTTGGTATGAAACCTTATCTAGTTGATCAATTATTGGTGAATCAAAATGTGGTTTTTGGTTCCTTTTCCGCATCCAGTAGATAGCTATAATTAATGAAAGTATGAGAAGAAAAGAAACAATACTAACAGACACCGCTATCAACTTGAATTTGTTGTGTTTTGCCTGCTTCCTACCCTTGATAGGGCATGGTGGTAAATGCAGCTGTGAAACACCTCCACAAAGCTTATTGTTACCAATGATTACTACATGGGATTCATTTCCAAACACACCGTTTGTTGGTACCTCACCTTCCAGCTTGTTAAAAGAAACATTCAAGTATTCTAAACCAGATATATTCTGCATAGCACTAGGAATTGATCCGTACAATTGATTTCTTGAAAGGTCTAAATTTCGAAGACCTTTGAGAGAAGCCATAGAGGATGGTATTGTTCCGTTGAAGGAGTTCCCTTGCAAATGAAGGTATTCTAAGGTTATGCATTCACCAATTGTTCCAGGAATATCACCAGATAAATGATTCTCAGATACATCTAGCATACCAATATTTTTTAACATACCCACTTCTCTTGGTAAGCTACCACTCAAAGAGTTATGTGACAAGTTCAATAAGTTTGATAAAGAAAAAATATCAAAAATCTCTAAGGGTATGATTCCTCTAAGCTTATTTTGAGCAAGATTTAGATATTGTAAATGTTGGCAGTTTCCTATGCTTCGAGGAATACTTCCTTCAAACATATTTTGATGTAAATCCAACCAAAACAATCGACTGAGATTTCCTATAAAGGGTGGTATATCTCCCGAGAACTCGTTGTCATTCAATGTTAATTGTTGCATCTTTTGGAACTTCTCAAAAGTAGCTGGAATAATTCCTTCAAAGTGGTTATGTTCCATTCTCAAGAGAGTTAAGCCAATTAAATTGCTTATTTTTGCAGGAATTTTTCCTGATATCTGATTATCCCCCATATATAGTTCAGTAAGTTCAGTGGATAAATTGCCTACGAAATCTGGCAAATTGCCCCCAAAATTATTATGGTCTATAGCAAGCACTTGCAACCTACTACAGTTTGCCAAAGATTTTAAAAACTCCAGATCCTTTGTTGAATTGTCACCTAAATGGTTGATTTCCAAATTTAGCAATAATAGATCTTTTAGCCTTCCTAGAGTTGGAACTTGTCCGACAAAATAGTTATGACTAATATCAAGTAGTGTAATGGCAGAAGATGCATTTATTATGGAAATGGGGATTGGACCTGAAAATTGATTTCCCCCAATTGAACAAAATTGTAGATTGGGGAGGGTGTGGAACATATTGGACGGAAGATATCCATTAAAGTTATTCAAGACTAGTGAGAGCTCAATAAGCGACGAGATATTGTAAAAACAAGAAGGAATCATACCAGAGAGATTGTTCTTAGCCAGATTTAAAGTTGTCAAGTTTTTGAGGCGACATATTTCTTGTGGGATATCTCCATCTAAGTTGTTATAGGCAAATACAAAAGTGGTTAAGCTTGAAAGATTCCCTATGAATTTAGGGATTCCTCCAATTAAATTGTTTTTAAAAATAGACATTGAGTGAAGCTTTTTCAAAGAGCCAAATTCAATTGGTATTTTGCCTATCAAATTGTTCCCCCCCAAAAACAAATGTTTGAGATTGGAGCAATATGTCAGGTTTGTAGGAATTTCTCCTGCAAAAGAGTTATTGCTGAGTAAAAGTCGTTGCAATTGTAGCAACCTACCCAACTCTTGTGGAATTTCTCCATGGAAGCTGTTGTTCATGAGATTGAAGTTTGTAAGAAAAGTGAGATTGCCAACATAGGGTGATATTGATCCATGCAACTGATATCCTTGTAAGTTCAACTCTGTAACTCTTTGATGCATGAGGCTGCATGTGATTCCATGCCACTTGCAGAAATGGATGGAAGAATTCCAAGATTCAAGAGCTCTATTTGGGTCACGGGATACTGTTTCTTTGAATTTGAGCAATGCAAAATGATCTGTTTGGTTTGCTAATGCTTGTGCCACAATTTTGTTTGGACAAAACCACGTTGAATTAAAGGAAAGCCAAAAAAGAAAAAGAAGGTATACGTACAAAAGTATAGGTGACAAGAAAGAAAAAGGCTTCATTAATTTGGTTGATGAGAAAGCTGATAATTATGTTGGAATAGAGAAGAAGCATATGCATTTAAACTCTGCTCGTAAGACAAACTAAGCGACAAAGTACTTTAAGCATACAGATATCTAAAAAAAAAAAAACTATATTCAAATCTCCGGAATACCTACTAAAATCACTAATTGAATTTGCATTAGATCGAAGCTAATCTGACAATCTGAACTGAACAAACACCTGAATAAGACGAGAAAGACAAACAATGTTGCATTAACACGACGAAATCATAAAGGAAAATACTAAATAATTGCATTATGAAAAATTTATTTAAATAAAATGAAGGAGAAAAACGATTTAGAGAAGTGATTTAAGGTCAAAAATTGACCATAAACCATCCTCTTTAATGGATGAAGGAGAAAAAATTACCTCCTCTGTCCCAAATTATATGTCGTTTTGGCGATTTCACACGTATTAAGAAATATAATTAATTTTGTATGTAAAAAAGATATTATGAGTTGTTTTACTACATGATTGTCCTTAATAAATGGTATTTAAAATGTAAATTAAAGAATTGAAAGAAGAGAAAATAATAAATAGTTAAAGATATAATATGGAAAGTAACATTGATGTATTATAGATATTGTAAAATTCTTTCAAAATAAAAGATATTGTAAAATGACTTATAATTTGGTGAGTAAAGATTTTAGGTGACCACTCACAAGAGAAAGGGACTCGTCAACCACAAACTTGTAAATCGCCAACTGGCCAATAATTCCGACAATTTTTTTTTGTCGAACAAGATGAGATTTCAATAAAAAGCGGTATAACCAACAAAATGGTTAAAATCACAAGTCAAGTACAAATGAAGCTCTGGGAGATTAGCTCAAATATTACATCCACATTACAAATAAACACTAACGTGCAAGAAAGACCATAGGAACTATCAAAGATATACCAATCTCCCTACTCAAAAAGAAGCAACTAAAGGAAAGCTAAAATAACCCAATCCTAAAGCAAAAGAGCTTCGACCGAGGTCTATTAGTCCATAGGATAAAAAAAACAAAAAAAAAAAACATGATGGAGGCCAAGGCAAAAATCCAGGTCTATTAGTCCATAGGATAAAGTAAACAAAAAAAAAACATGATGGTGGCCAAGGCAAAAATCCAAGAAGCAAAAGCAGGCTTCACGTGACATAGAGCAAGACTCCAAAAGATACAATAGTAGCACATTGGAGCAATCAATACAAGCTCGTGGCAAGCAAAAACAATTCACACTACTCTACTATTGGAGCAATCAATACAAGCAAGTGGCAAGCAAAAATAGTTCATACTACTCTAAGAAAGTTACTTTTTTGACGTCAAAAGTTTCCTAAAAATATATGAAAATGACAAAATTATCTTTAACGGTAGTTAATTACCGTTAAAAAATTCGATAGTAGTTAACTACCGCTGAATTCCTTTCTTCAATTTATGCCTATATTATTTGGTCGTTAGTATTTATACATTGGTGCCAAAGTTCTTACGGTTTGATAGGCTAGGTCTTGGTTGTGTTTGCCAATGTTTTGCTGGATTTATCTGTCACAAGCTGAGCATAAAAGCTTTAGGAGTGGTTTTAGAATAGAAACATAAATGTTATAATTTTAGCATTCTTATTAAATTATATTGTCAGTTATATTTTTCTTGATTAGATCAGAATACTCAATTATTGATTATCAGGATAAGGATATGGTTTATTGAAAGAGAGGTTCGGAGATTTTTTTATATTCAAAATAGCATTTTCTATACTGCTGCAAGTCTGTCACTGTATCAATTATCAACTTTAGATAGCTGACTTTAATCTACAACTATTTCCTCTTATCTTACCATAAATATAAAGAACTCTGGCATCAATGTATAAATACAAACAACCAAATCATATAGGCATTAATTACAGCTGTAACTAACTACCACTGAGGCCAACAGTATTTAACTATTGTTGGAGGTAATTTCGTTATTTTCATGTATTTTTAGAAAACTTTAAATATCAAAAAACAACTTTCATGCTCCTAAGGTCACGAACACAGAGGCCCACCAAAGGTAAATAGAGACAAAGGAACCCATAAAAAGATGTCTTCTTTAAAACTTACCACCACCAACCCAATTATTAAATTAAATATACATGCCATAACTACACTTATTGACAATAACAAATAAAAGAAAGGAAATTGTGTGGCTCCCATAACATGACACAATTAGCTTTAGTTCAGCCCAATAGAGTGTGGCTTGAGGAAATTCCTGGGATAGATCCAAATTCCTGATCCTAGCTTTCTTTGTAATGACGTGTTCTAATTAGTTCCATTTGTTTTGGTTTAAAAAAAATAAAAAAAAAGATTAGCCGCCTCCTTTTAATCTTTTCAATTTTTATTGAAACATCAATATATCATTCGAACCATTTCTTGAAGACAAAGGAGACAAAAAAAAAAGTAACATTTCACTATTTTATATAGGGTTAATGTATTGTTACCTCCTGTAATATATGTTAATTCTAGTTTACTCACCAGTTAAAAAAAAAAAAGATTCCAAACTCTGTAATATGAAATTCTATTGGTTTTGGACCCTCATGACTAGTACATGCATTTGTCAATATTTTGGGTTGGGTTTCGGTATCAACCAAAATCAATTCAGTTGTTGGAATTTTTGAGATTTGGGTAAGAGTTTTTTTATCGAAGATTAAAGAAAAAAAGAGAAGATGAAGAGCAGAAAAATGGAGAAGAAGAAGACGAGGGTTTTGTGTTTTTCTCAGTTCGTGTTTACGAAAATGATGAAGTGAGAGTGAAAAAAAATATTATTTATAAAAAAAATGAGCCAAAAATGCCACATGTATCCAAATATATTAAAAATGAAAATTTATTACACACTCAACATCTCACATAACTTAACGCATCACATGAACTTAAATATACAATCATATGTCTTAAGGGTTCAAAATCAAAAATCTTTATATTATAAGGTTAGAATCTAAACTTATTTTTTTTACACATATCAGAACTTGCCTATATTAGAAGGGGCAAATATATATTAAACCTTTTATTTCTTAAAAAGAAAAATTATTAACCCTTTTATATATTATTCCTTTTTTTTAATAGTAGAAACCCATTTTTACTTTAATATATGATAGTGGTTAAAATTTTATTTGAAAATTTAGATTATTGGCGTTAGGGTAAGTACTTATACCATCTCTGTTGGAACAAAATGTGTTTAACATACATTACCCTTAGAGTTTTGATGATAACAACGTATTAAAAATTGTCAATTGGATATGCTAATATTTGTTCAAGTGTACAGGACCATAAACAAAGTTTTTGATATCTTATAAGGTTCTGAAAGAACAAAAGAGAGCAAAGGAATCAACAATATTAAAGCTTGAAGCATTTGAAGAGAAGTGCTCCTGAAGATAAGTGCTCCTGAAGTGATGACGTCATCAGAAGCAAATTCGTCAGAACTATCTCATCAGAAGCCATATCACCAGAAGCTGAAGTTCATCAGGAGATGAGAGACTTAAAGCTTCAAAGGCTAATTAATTGATTTAATCTCGTCCAGCATTGCAGAAGACTGAAAGAGTGAAGCAATGATCAATTTGAAAGGATTTGAAAGCATTGAATGCTTGTTCTCTCAAGAGCGTTGACAAAGGACAATTGTACGAACTGTACAACCACTTCCTCCACTACTCTGTTCGTGTCTCTACAACAAAACAAGAATAACAGCTATGCCTGCAGTT
>Ga0315915_1000231_pt1 | contig 50340 bp, 29 predicted proteins | sample MpolbnodulesMG_FD_207738 | JGI IMG/M metagenome (GOLD analysis project Ga0315915, IMG submission 207738) | Medicago polymorpha root nodule microbial communities from Los Angeles, California, United States - branched nodules | ecosystem: Host-associated > Plants > Roots > Nodule | place: USA... | reverse complement strand
TGATAAATTAAAAAAAATTTTACATATATATATATATATATATATATATATATATATATATATATATACTCATATCGTGTTTGATACACTTTTATATTAATATTTGAATTTACTCTTATCTATTTATTATATGTGTTATTTATATTGAAAGTTGATGATAGTTTTGAAAGAAAAAAAAAATCAGCCAAAAAGAGCCAAAACATGTTATTTTCTTTATATATAGCATATATTCTCTAAAATGTCATGTCAAATATCAAGAGGAAGCTTAATCTCACCACTCTATCAATTCATTAGTTATTCAAAGATAGTTAAGATTATTATATTTAAATATGTTCATATATATATAATATATTTTTAAACGTGCTAATATGTCTTATTCAAAAACAAAAAAACATGTCAATATGTCATATCAAACTTTCAAATGTTCAGTATCATGGTTAAAAAATATGTTTATGACATGATACAACCCAAGCTTGAGCTTTAAGATGATGGACCGAGTTAGAATTTATAAGATCTAAGCATGATTTGTAAAAAAAAATTAAAGCTCAAGCCATCGGTTTGCACAATTGTCTTTTAATTTTACGCATATGTGAAAAAAGATGAAAGAAATAAAGAAAAAAAAATACACAAAATATCAAATAGATAATTCATGTCTATGTTTAAAGTTGTAACTACAAGAATTTATAATTTACCTGAAAAATGGAATGTTACAAAATTTTATTCCATTATTTTTAAAAATAATTGATTTGATACATAAGTGATTTACCATCATTATATATTTCTAACATACATAATATTCTTCTTAAAAAATACAAATATATAATATTCATTATCACATGATATGTATGAATCCAAGAGTCATATTTAGTATATGAGAAATTACGGATAATGGATTCAAGAGTCATGCATGTAGTTGATAGGTGGTATTCTTGGTGATTGATATGAATGTACTTGGTTTTTGGTGTTTCTTAGTGATTGATAGGCTTGATTCTAATACTCATATTTAATACATCAGAATAAGATATAATCAATCCTATAAGAGTTACCTAATAATTAAAGTTTAAAGTTAAATTTTAATCAAGCAGGTCGAAGATTGATCTCTAATTAAAATAATATTTGATACTATGTTTTACTTACCTTGTGATTGAATTTCATATTACTGGAGTCTCCTTTCAATTTTTAAAACATAAGGAGTATAATAAACAAAAAAAATTATAAAAAAAATATAGACGTTTAAAAATAATAAGAACACTTAATAACAAAAAATGAAAATCTTGTAAAAAAAACAAAAAATGAAAAGTTTTCTAACCAAAAAAACAAATATTAATATCAATCGTATGAAATAATTGAAAGTAAAAGTATTCATGTTTGAAGACATTTAATTATTTTCCTAATGCATGCATGATTTATAGATTAATATTAATTAATCATGTTTTTTTTTGTCAAGGATTTTAGTGGTTAGAATTTCACCATTAAGGTGAATAAGTAGGGAACCCCTCTAGGGCTCAGGTGGGCTATCTTCAACCCAACCAAAAAAAATTAAATTTTGTTATAGAGAAAGTTACTAAAATATCTTTGACTTTAAGGAAAATTACATTGTGGTTCACCCTCCTACCCATCTCAATATGCATTACTCTCACACTTTCAAATCACTCGAGATGTGTAGATAATTATTTTGAATTTTTATAGTATTTAATTTATTTATTTTTGTGGGGAGTCCGAGGTTCGATCTCCAATATTTGCATATATATTATATAGTACAATGTCCCTATCAATCGAGGTATGTTTGTGGGACAATATTAATTAATCATGTTACCATTGGGTCTAGTGAGAGACATTTTCTTAAATTTAAATTTTTAAAATCTAATTTGTAATCTTTTATGTAACAAGATGGATAAAATGGTCTTGTTTTGATTTATAGGAAAATAATTTTTATAAAGAACTTTTTTTTTATAAGCAAAGAACATTGATTATATTCTTTCAAAGAAAACATTGATCATGGTATTTCAAGGCATCGAAAATATATATCATGTCCACCCCTGCCTCACTAGTAAACCTTTTGCTGAATGTGTAAAAGATTGGTAAATATTTCGAGAGAAAAAAAGTTTGAGGCTTATTTTAAAAAATTATTATCTACATACCGCCATGTTAAGAAAAGGGACAATCATGAGTGCTAAATGTTATACACAACGAACGCAATCACCAAGATTCATAGTGAATGTTATCTTTGTCATTAAAAAAAAGACAGTGATGCAGTTGCACTTGCCTTATTGAGAACACCTTTTTTAAGAGGGTGTATTGGATTAAGATTTTAAAGGACAATTTTTGTTTGAAAAAATCTTGAGGTTTTTAAAAGACTTTACAGATTTTGATGACTTTGAAGATTTTAAAGGACTATTAAGGATTTCAATGGATTTTTAATTTATAAGATTTTAAAGGATTTGAAATGATTTTATGGATTTCAAGAGATTTCAACAGATTCTATGAATTTTAAGAAATAATTGAAAAAATATCATAACACACTCTCTTTCACAAAATCTCAATAAAGACTTTTATTTACTTTATTTTTTACGGGAGAGGGAGAGAGAGAGGAAGAGAGAGAGAGAGAGAGGGAGAGAGAAAGAGAGGAAGAAAAGAGAGAAGGGAGGAGAGAGAGGGAGAGATAGTAAAATCTTAAAAGAAAAAACAATCCCAAGAAATCTCATGTTTTCATGAAAGACTTTTTCATGCTAAAATTTCACTAGACAATCCCACAAAATCCATCAAAATCTAATTTATCAAACAATCCTACTAAATTTGAATGATTTTGAATACCACTAGACTTTTTTTAAGTGATTAAGAGTCTTGATTGAATCCCACAAGACTTTTTTTAAATGACAAAGAATCTTGATTGAATAACACAAGACTTTTTTTAAATTGAAAAGAGTCTTGATTGAATACCACAAAACTTTTTCATGATAAAAAAGTCTTTTAAAATCCCTTAGAATCATGATCCAATACACCCCTTAGTTAAACTGAGGAAAGAAAGCAAGTATGTGTCAAGGGAGAAAATGAAGATGGATCACTTCCTTTCTGACTTTCAATTGAGGCATCGTGGTTTTTTATGCTTCTACAACTTCATGGGGCAAATATAGCACTAGTTTTAGCGGGAGGAGTAACATTATGTTGAATCTCACAACAACCAAAAAAACATGATGTTGAAGTTTGGGCTAACTAAAGGAGTCATAAGAATCGTCAATCAAAACGAACCACATGATAATATGGCCGGTCTAAGGGAACTGGCTCTGACATTAAAACAAGGGTTTTAGGTTCTCAAATTTTTCAAACCTTATATTAAGGTTCAAATTTTTCTCGCTTTAACTATATTTTATAACTTCTATTTTTAAACATTTTTTGACCTAGATTACTAGTAGAGTGTTGTAGAATTATAGTTCGTAATGCCAGTTTGATCCCAAAGATAATGTTTTATTGATTATCCTATCTTAAAAAAAAAAAAAAAGAAATCTTCATATTTCTGTTAATATGATATTAACGGTTGGAAATATATTAAAACAGATTTTGTGCAACCAAAATATATAAAAAGATGTGTGTTATTTGAGAACCATTTGTGTGACAATCTATGGGACAACCATAAATTTACAAAGAAAATTATGTATTGGCACAAAAAATCAAAACAATAGAAAGAAAATTAAAGATATAATGTGAGTATGAGAGAAAAAGACAAGTTGTCAAAAAAATTATCAATATGGTTGTATAAATATCACTTCTCATGCAAAAATTTAAAAAAAATAAAAAAAATTACACTTGTTAGAATTCAATATTTATTTGCTATTTAAATATTGCAACTCAAAAAAAAAAATTACAACTCAAGTGGATATATTCTCTTGTCGCAATATTTAGTCCTAATAACTATGTCTTGGCTTTTGGTATGCATTTCTAGCACAGATTTATATTTTATTTTTTTGACAATACGTATACAGGTTTATATATGTGTCAGGTACTCTAAGAAGGAAAAGAAAAAAGAAGGTTAGTTAGGTGGAAATTGACTTTGGATTATTTTCAAACTAATTAACTAACTTATGTTTTGTTTGTAAGTGATTAAAGTGAGTTGGTTATTGTCGTTGGTGACTTTGTATTTGAAAAAACAAGGTAGTAAAATAGAAGAACTAACCTGATACATAATGAATTTTCCTCTACTATTTTCTTGTAATATTAAACCACCCTATGAACTAATAGCCTTTGCAAAATAACAATGTTAGTACTTATTTTGTTTCAGTCATAATTAACTCAAATAGCTGACAAATTTCAGTATGGATGATGTATCTATAATTTATTAAAAATGGAAATAAATATTCTAAAAAACCAAAATTGAAATTCTGTTTGTTACCCTTAATTTATAAGAAGAAATAAACTTATTTATTGAATAAAGAAACCCAAATCTCAAGTACAAAATATGCCTAAGCTAGCAAAATATTGATCACACTGAAACGCATGTTCTGCAAATCAAACCTATAAAGTTCAAAATGTAACAACAGCTAGATGTAACTGTTCTTAGAATAGAAAGAATCAGACAACCAAATCTGGTTGGAGTTGCTTGCACAAGTCGACATAAGTCTGATAAATTAAACGATCTTTGGCACCGGTCCTAAGATTATTGGTATGCTTGCAGAAATACTTCAAATGTTGAAGCTTGCAACACCCAATCATCTGACCCAACAACAAGAACAACCAATTGATTGTTCTCTTCTTTGTGATTATTGGATTCATAGCATTTTCTTGTCCACACTTGTCGCATTTGGGAAGCACAGGATTCATCCAAGCCTTAGGTGCACGATCATGCATGTTGTACTTGTTCTTTTCAATGAACTCAACAACTTCATTAAACTTTTCCTTCAAATCAAATTGGAGAACACGTTGGAAACCACATTGTTTGCATTGAACCGTTCCACCGATTGTGTTGAAGCCCTCAGATAGCAATTGGTGAATGGTATAAACTTTGGCACGTTTGAAAGTGGCCCATGGGAATGGTGGGTTTACTGTCTCTGTCCACTTCTGTTTCTTGGGCATGCTAAGATGTTTACGAAGACTACTCTGCCACGAAGATTCTTCAAGTACCGGTGGTGGTGTTTCCGGCTGTTGACATGGCAGTACGAGTGAAAGTATACGTCTCAATGATTTGCAAATAGCACTTAAGATGTCCATGCTTGATTGATTTGATAAAGTAGATTAATTGAGCAAAAGACTGCAGATTTTATAGAGAAAACATTGATGAGAAGAATAGTTATAGTTACTCTATAAAATCAAGATTGACCTTTCATTATCTCCTTGATTACCACATTTCTGTCTTACGCAAAATCAAGATTGAAAAAGAAAATGGTAACACACTTTATTTCATACTCTGGACAAGAAAGACACTATACATATAACAAACAAGTATGCACTTTTCAGCTCAAGATCATACCTTGATCAATAATGAGAGTGGGAATTTCGTTTTTGTCTTCCTTCTTCTTCTCAAAAGAATTCTCAGAGTAAAAGAGGGAAATATTGCTAGTTGTACTGTAACACAAAGGAGAATAATGTAAATAAGAATATGATGATAAAAATATGTGTAATTAGAAGATTACAAGGTGATGATGCAGTTGCACTTGCCTTGTTGAGAACGAAATATTGTTTCCGTGGGAGTGAAGAAAGAAAGCAAGTATGTGTTGAATGAATATGCAAATATATATGGCAGGTAAGGTACTCTAAGAATTGGAAGGAAAAGTTAGTTAGGTAGAAACTGAGCTTGGATTATTATTATCAAACTAACTAACTAACTTGTGTTTTGTTTGCAATTGAATAAAATGAGTTAGTTATTGTAGAAAGTAATACCCTTTATATATTTTGGCTGATCAAACCATGACTCATTAGCCTCTGCTATGTCAGATGCGATCCTTACCATCTTAAGCTTTATAAATTGTATTTTCATATATAAACTCCTCCCCTTACCATCTTAAATATATATTATGCCTAAGCCTAACTTATTCTTATAAATTGTGTCATAAAAAAAATATTCTTATAAAATCAACATGTAAATCAAAAATGTCACTCTTTATAAATAAATTGTTTTCATATGTAACTTGAATTTTTTTCGACTATAAGATAATCATTCAATTTTATTTGAGAAAACTTATTAGTTTTTTTTTTGTTGAGAATATAGGAGTTGTATTTAAACAACTAAAATGTGTCATCGTGAGCTTAACTCAATTGGTAAAGGCAATGCATAATATATGCAAGGTCTGGGGTTGAACCCCGGCTACCATAAAAATAAAAAAATAAAAAAAACTAAAATTTGACAAATTTTATGACAACCGTATAAAAATACACATAAAGTTAATATTAGTTTGATTATAACAATTCTTTTTTAAAATAGTTATAACAAAAATATGAAACACTAAAAATCATTTTTTTAAAAAGGCATAACAAATGAAGTGATCAAAGACTGCATCTAGTCTCGTCAAAGAAAGAAAGTGGAGGAGTTTTGTTGTAGAAGTCCTCTTTAATAGACACTGAAATCGAATGGAGCCACGAGATACAATTCAAGGCATTTACAACATTGTTCGAGTTACATTTCCTCCTTGTATAATAATGAATCAATATTTCAAAATTAGTCAATGTTTTGTATCTCTCCAACCTTTTAACATGAAAACTGCAGAAATTTCAGACGCCTAAGCTAAACCAGTCACTCAAATCAATTGTTCGGATCCCTTTAGGAACTGTACATTTAAAAATCACTAAAAATACACCAAACCACCCAGTAACATCAAATCCAATTTCGCTTAGAAGAAACTTCCCCATGCTCACTCCGACTTCCTGAAAATCTATATAAGGATAACTTGTTTCGGACCGTTCTTAAGGGACCTGACCTATTCCCATGCCTAATTGGTAAAGATAGCTCATCTCCATTAAAGCTTGAAGTTGAAAACGGTCTGTTTTCCATATCTTCAAGTGGACCAGAACTGTACTCCATTGTGATGAAGGAAGATGCTTGACCATAAGTTAATCGAGGAGTTAACCCTCCACCATTCCACCAACTGCTATCAGAAGGAGCAAGCTCACCTCTAAAATCAGACTCCTGAGCAGATGAGTCCTTCTGACTACAATAATCTCCACCAGTCTCATCTGTGTCATTGTATATCAATTTAAGAGCCTGCACAACTTCTCCCATAAAAGGTCTCTGTGTGACCTCGGAGTGAACACACATTGACGCAATAGCTGCTACCTTTGCCATGTCATCAAAGTTGTAACCTCCAGCCAAAGATGGATCCACTAGCTGCTCTAAACCTTCTCTACTAGTCAACAGTGGCCGTGCCCAGGTTACAAGATTCTCCTGTCCCTGAGGTTGAGACATATCCACTGGTTTTCTGCCTGTGAGAAGTTCAAGAAGCACAACACCGTAACTATAAACATCACTTTTAACCAGTAAATGGCCCGTCATTGCATATTCTGGGGCAACGTACCTGCAAAAATGAATAGATAGAACAACATCAAGTTAAGGCCAGGAATTTGCATTGCATTAAAAGTTGAATTCAACCACCGTCAATCCATTGCACACACAAATTACACCTTGCAATCATGGAGCAGAATACATTCTTAAAGCTAAATTGTTCACATGAGAGAAGAGACAATCTGAATAAAATATAGTCCAAAACTTTAAAATAGTATATATTGGAAATTATTGAACAACTTTATAATTTGGCATCAATACACACACACACACCCCAAAACAAAATGCTGCAGACAAATTCTATTTCACGCTTACCCAAAAGTCCCCATCACCCGTGTAGAAATATGATTACTCCCTTCAGTTGCTTCTCTTGCTAAGCCGAAATCAGAAACTTTAGGGGTAAAGTTGTCTTCTAATAACACATTGCTAGCTTTGAAGTCTCGATGAATTACACGGGGATTGGAATCCTCGTGAAGATACGCCAATCCTCTCGCAGCTCCAAGGGCAATTTTCATACGTGCTTCCCAATCTAGAGGTCCCCTATTCTTGTCATCACCTGTAGGATCATTAATGAGAATTTAAATAATTTAATTTTGCAGATAGCAAAGAGATATGAAGTAATTTAAATAATTTAATTTTGCAGATAGCAAAGAGATATAAAGTGACGTCGGCTTCTGAGCTGGTATAATATATTACCATGCAGATGGGACTCAACACTGCCATTAGGAACAAGCTCATATACCAGACAACGCCTGCGCCCTTCAATGCATATACCGATAAGTTTCACTAGATTGCGATGATGCAAACGACTTAACATCTCAACTTCTGCAATAAATTCACGGTCTCCATTCTGATTATTATCCCTTGTAAGGAGCTTCACCGCAACTACAGCCCCATCTTCCAATGTCCCACTATAAACACGTCCAAATCCTCCTTCCCCTAATACTCTCTTTGTATTAAACTTATCTGTTGCTTTCTCAATCTCAGAAAGTGAAAATGTTTTAACAGATAGAATGGAAGTGGGCATTGTGGACATGAGGGACATTGATGTTGAGCTTGTAATACTGCTTGACAGCATAGACCCCAAACCTGCATTACAAGCATTGATCCATTTAGATTTACTTCCAACTATTATATAACTGAGTTTATAATATATAATAGATAATAACCAAGAAACATGAAAATCACTAATAAAAGTCAAGATAAATTAATGCCAGAGAGAGGGATAGTAAAAAAAATCGTAAATTTAAACATCGCCATCATATTTATTTGGGCTGCAGGTATAAATCAATAACCACCACCTGCGGAGGACATCTCAGTAATATTGATCCTACACGTGACAATAATAACATGTACTTGACAGAAAAGTTCTGATTTACCGTGGTCGATTTGTCAAACAATGATAAAAAAAAAATCACTAAGGTCACACACATGAAAATAACTGAAAACTAATTGAAGTGTGGCACAAAAGCAACTTCAACAAGTAGTAACCGTATGTAAAACTTCAAAGTCAAACAGATCAACAAAATCCAAATTCATAATGTACAAATATCACTTTCCCACAAAACAGAGCTTAATTAGACCAATATAATTGTCTGCAGATTACAAGGACAGCATAGTAAACTAAAAGAAAGAAAGAAACTACACTCAGAGACACAATCAAACTGAGGAATAATGTTGAGCAATTGGCCAGGGTTAACGGACAATAATAATTAACAATCAGACTGTCATAAACCAATTATCCGGAAAGCTCAAGTTATTGGGTGAAAAAAATGTGAATGGTTTTTATATCTAACAGACACCCTCATACAAAAGCTCTCTTTGGGCATGAAGCATGGGCAGTGACATGTTAGCCCAACCTTGTTCTGAGATTTAAATTTTACATAGAAGAAAAGAAGAATAGGGACAACAAAGATCGAATAGACCGCTTGGCCATAGAGGCTCTAATATCATGTTATGAACAAACTATCCCAAAAGCTTGAGTAGATGAAGTTACACTTACATGAATGGTTTTTATATCTAACACTGACAAAAATTAACGCCAATTTAAATTTTAAACATCACAAATGCTTATTTTAAAATTTAAACATAAAAAATACTTATTTTAAAATTGTCAAAAAGAAGTTCAAAATTATACCAGATCTCTTGTTCAGAGAAGATGTAAATGCTGGGCCAACAGCACTTGATGGTCTCCTAGTCTTCCTCCATTTCAAAGTAACAGAAAATGCTCCAATCAAAACCAGCAAAAGCACAAAAGAAGACAAAGCAATAATGATTATGGTTCTAAGATTTGTTTTCTGGCTCTTGCTATCAAAATTAGCGCTAACTGGCAGTATACCATCATCATTTTGACTGGGACCGCTCCCAATTGGTGTTCCAGATGGCAGTGACGATGGAAGTCCTGATACTAACAGCTTCAGTCTCAAGCAGTAAACATGGCATTGGTAAAGTAAGATGTTATTAAGAGAAAAACAACTACCTGGATATGTAATGTACATGACAGCATAGTCACCAAAAAGGCTCCTATTTAGAGGAACTTTTTTGTGCCAAAACCTCTCGTATGTCAGGGCGGCAGTTGTGTTGTCAAACTTCTCTCCTAATGGAACCAAATTAATATCGACACTAGTTCTTCCCTGATTTTGACTGTCAGCAGTTGCACCCATTATCTTCACCTGACTCTGTTCTAAATATGTGCCTAGCGCAACTTCATACTCTAACTCGTTCAATACTGGAAAAACAGCAAAAGGAGCTACATCCAGTGTAAGTCTGACTTTCATAGGAAATACACAACCACAGGGTGAACCAAAGGGAGTTGATGTGAGAGGATCCGTACATATTTGATCGCAAGCTGCATGGATTTCATTATGATTGAGTACATGGTATGAGATGTTGACAAGGAGGGCCAAAAAACAAACGTTAGGTTCACAAATTCAATCAATAAGTTAAAAGGTTTCATTCAAAGAAATCACTAATTTGATTTGTGCATGTAAGCAAATTTTAGCTCTATTCTATCGGTTAAACCAACTAACCTCGTAACTTTGAAAGGCATGAAATAATTTTCAGATAGCATGGGCTGTGCAACATACAGATATAGTTTAAAATAATTCATACCATGAATTAGAAGCAAAAAAACCATTATTGGACGCCTCAGAAAGCTTGGTGGTCTACGGAAGAAAACTGATTGCATTAAGATTTATCTTCCAAATAATTGTTTGACATTATTTCTATTTATATCATCTTACCATGGTTAACATCAGTAGTCAGTACACACTAAAAGACTAAGAAAGAAGCAGAATTGTCAAATTCAGGATACTAGGTTACAAAGCAGTCACGATCATGACTCCATTGACAATCTTACTTATTAGCCAAAGAGTGATTTAGAGAAACATAATTTTTAATAAGAATGAAACTAGAAAATAGAAAGACCAAAAACTGTTGAGATATTATAATTACCCCTAGAAAGAGTACAATGGAATGATGGGTGTCTAAATTCCAAAAATTACCTGGGTCCGTGGAAGGGGGTGGAGCCCCTACATAAGGAGGTCTCGTGCTATGATGGCGTCGATGACGGTGGTGATGTTTGTGTCTTGGAGTCACAGTAGGACCTGTAAGATAAGATTAGTCATTAGAGTCAAAACTAATATATTAATTTAACAACGAGCTATTGAAATGTATAAACAATACCTTGATAGGATGGAGATGGCACAGGTGCAGAAGTTGGTGCAGAAGTTGGTGCAGAAGAAGGCTTAACAAACCACGATTTAGTTTGTTCCAATGAAGCAAATGACATACTCAGATAAAATGACTCCACTGCACACAAAGAGCCTAAATGTCATACATAATGGCACAGTATATGTACATTACGTTCTATAGAAGATCGCAAAGGAATCTTTTTGAAGTAAAATATCAAACCACAATCTATCTTAAGTTTGGAACAGGTCTTTGATGAACGCAGTCAGTTAGTGGATTTTCTTGCTAAATACAAATGAGGTGCTCAATATAGTGAAATCATCAACAATCTGGCAGACGATTTGCTTAGGAATGTGCCCATGTTTTGATGTGGATTTTGCTGGTTCTAGTTGCTTTTCTTATTATTAGTATTACCACAAAATGAAAGAGACTATGATCCAATATGGACAGGAGCCCAATAGAAAATAAATATTATACTGGATTCATCAAAGCCGATAATTGAGTAGAAGGGTTTTCCACCGCCGTCTTAAACCAGCACTACCAATATCCAAATTATTCCCACAATAAAAGAAATTATTCCTACAATAACGTTTTTGTTGAAATTTACAAAATTACAGCAGAGACTGAGTTTATACTAACCAATTTAGTGCTTATTTGGATTGAGTTATTTGAGCTTATCTATTGACATAAGCACTTGACAGAGTATTTAGGAGAATTCACATAAACAACTTATGACATGTCCATAAGATGTTTTCAACTTATTTCAATTAGCACTCTTTGATAAACTATGAAAACAACTTATAGCTTAAGCTTATTGACTTGATTTAATATTTTGTTACATAATAAGCGCTTGTATATGATAAGCGAATACGCTACAAATTAAGTTGTTTATCGAAAAAGATTATTATTATTAATAATCTTGATTAGGTAAGTAAAATATGTTTCAAAATTAGTGAATGCTGAGTTTAGAAGCATGAATTTAATGGAATAATTAGATTAGGAAACAGAAACTACATAAATTGAATATATATATATCCGTACGTACCTTGGGAAGAGAAGAAGAAGAAGTTAAGGAGAGCAAAGAGGAAGAGGACCGACGGCGGCATTCTCTGTCGCCGACACAAATTCCGGCGAAAAGCATGATCAGACAAAAGCAGCTTGGAGTTCAGAAACGTGACCGCAGCAATTGAAATTCATAGCTGAAGAATATAAACCCTAGGAGAGAGAAAGTGGAAACGGAAATGGAGGAGTGTCGGTTAGTGGATCCATGAAATGCGGTAGAAGATCTATGAAAACAAATCTATATAGATATGTAGAAAGTTAGAGAGAGAAAGTAGTGTTTATGAGAGAGAAAGATGTTGTTGAGAAGAGAAAGGGGGGAAGAGTGAGTGTGAGGAAGAGAGGAAGTTTAGTTGAGAGAATTTAATGTTGGTGGAGAGAGTGTTGTTGAATCACAACGCATTCTATTTCTGTTTTTTTTTTTTTTTTGAATCATCATGCTATGCAGCCACTCACACTCTCTGCTACTACTCTAGTGTAAGAGCGTGAAGTAAACAGCTTTTCAAAACGACATTGTATGAAAGCCGTTTCGTTACTTTAAAACTTAAAACGCGCCTTCATGGTGGGGCCGAGGAGGGGTCGTAACCTGTCACTTAAATAAATATGGGTCTTCTTAACCAGTGTTCCAGACACACCTTAAAAAACTAATACCCGATGGTATTAGTTACCATTCCCCAATAAATATTGCAAATCTTATCAAATCAAAATTTCATCTTTTTCCTTTAAAAAAAATAGTCTATAAATATTTCAATTATTAATTACAACGCTCACTTTCTATATTTGCAATCTCTATGATAAGAATTTTTCAAAAATAACTAAATAGAAAACTTTTCATTATACGATAGCACTTGGATCACATGTGGTTGGTGACATTGTGACATTGTCCAACACAATATCACAAGTATCTTTATTCTTTCTCTTTCGCAGTATTTTTTTGTTTCTTTTTACACTTATGACATCGTGGTTGGCCAATATCATCAACCACAATATCACCCAAGTATTATCCTATTTTTAATTATTAGTTGTAGATGTAAGAATATAAAAATAATACGTATTTTATAAATGTATTGTTAGTTTGTTGCAACTATCTACTAACTATTTATTAATATTCACACAAGGTGATATTCCTATTTTGCCCTCCTTAGGGCATTTTTGTAATCTCATAATTTATGGATTTTGGTTGTTGCCACCTCATCAGATTTTGTTGGTTGCCTCTTCATTTGCTTAATTAAAAACTAGTTAATGAGAGAGAGGAGTTTTACGGTGAAAGAGAGAGAGGGCGAAGAAAAAGCGATTCCGGTGAAGGTGTCGGCGGAGAGGAGTTTTACGGTGGCGATGAAAGTGAAGACGGTTTATGAAGCGAGCACGATGCGATCCTTTTTTCCCTTCTCCTCATACTCCTGATTGCGACGAAGACAGTTTGGAGTGTTCGTGACCCATCGTCCCTATTTTCTACATGTTTTTGGTTAGATGATTTTTTTCGTTTTTCGTTTTATGTATTTTCTTTTCTATGTTTTCGTTCTTCTTTACACATACACTAGTTAAGGAATAAAGATCTAAAACACACAGATACACAAATATAAAACTTTTCAAAATCTACATAAAGCAAATAAATATGGTATTATATATAAAAGTTAACTATAAAGCCAAACCAAACACTTGCTTAGAATGCAGCTTGATAAATCAGTTTTACAGTTGAATATAACAGTAGAATAGAACTACTCTCAAGTAAATAAATATAAATTAAAGCCAACTTAAAAGATTGACGTCTGTATTGACTAAATTGTATTCAAGTTGCATAGGTTCGTGGTTTTTGTGGTCATTATCGTGTGTACTTTTTTTCCCATGCTTTTGGTTATAATTTATTTAGAGAATTTGATATATAGTACAATTTACTATAAATTATTACCCATCAAATGTTAAAATAAACATCACATTTTCTTATATCAAACAAAATTTTGACGTAGCATTTTCCTTTTCAACCCTATCCTTTTTTTTTTTGTCAAATAGCCATATGTCATTGCAGAACAACAGGTTACATTTGAGCGACTTTGTGTTCGGTGGTGACTTTGATGATTTTGTTTCTATCGCTCTCTTAACCAATAATTCTCTTTCATTGAAATAATTTATTTTAATCATTCATCTATCACTATCTCTCACCTAAAATACACTAAAGCCATCAAAATCACCAAATCTCAAAGTCATTTAAATATTTTCCGTCTAAAAACACCATGAATAATGATGGAACTTTTCATGTAGCCATGTTTCAAATTAAGAAGTAAGCACAAGGGAGACTCCATTCATTTAGGATATGAACCGCAACAACATCATGAATTGCAAAAGATCCAATCCTCGATTTTATTATAGCAAACAACGTAATAATACACCATTAAATTTCAAGTTTTGCCCACCTGATAGTTTCAAACACCATTATTGAGGGCTGTTCCTATGAAATAGGAGGTTCGATTTTATTTTTAAAATAGGCACCAGTAAAATCAAAACACAATTCTTTTTGTGTAGCTAAGTTTCATTAAAAAAATCAGAATCATAAGAACTTTTAAACACGAGACAAAACAAAATAAAATTAAGTGAAAGAGATGTGAAATTTACCTAACGGTGTCGTTTGGAATGGCACTCCTACGTCGTAGGAAAGGGGAAAACTAATGGTTTATGCGAAAAATAAATAATTGTTGTGATTCTTTGAATGAAGAAAAAACTCATACATGGGGGTGGGTATTATAATTTTTTTTTAGGCCCATAGTTTTTAGAGGCTCGGTTCGATAGCGCTTCTTGCACTCCCCAAGGTCCGACCTTGTACAATGTCATCCTTCACTTCAATTTTGCCACCTTATCCTAGTGTGTACCCACGCCATATAAACACTATACATCATCAATTATATTCAAAGGGCTCAAAAAGTACCATCCTTCTAACAACGATATGTAGATTTTTATTTGAGAGTTGCGAATAACAATTTGCATCAGAGCCATTGAAGGTTTAAACTAAAAAGTGGAGACAGACGAAAAAAGAAAAAAAAAACTACATAAGGGAAGTATTATTTTATTATATTTAAAATCATACATGAAGTGTCATTTCACGATGATACATAATATTACTCCTGATAATGTTCGCGCAAAATATGCTTATCAACCTCCTACGTATTGATGATGTATCATCAAGGGAATGCCTCCAATCATTGCAATTTGCTCCCTTTTAGGATAGATCATTGAGTGAGTTCGATCAATTCTCGAGTCTAGAATATTAAATCTAATGGAAATAGTTAAATGTTACACATTTCTGCCCAGTTCAGTCTCAGATTAGTGATACTTGCCTTTTTGGTTGGCATAGGAGGCGTTGTGTTATTGTTCATCCGTCAGTTAGCAAAACCACGAGTTTTTATAATTTAGCCCTATTAAATTTTAATGATAATCTTGGTGTGGCAAATGGTTGGTAGTGAAGTAGACTATGTTTTTCTTGTCATTAACTCGACCGTAGTAGTTATTTTTTTTTCTCTTTGTTACAAAATCTATCTCAAGAACATGAAAACTGTGCCAACGTAGTTGATAGAGTACGTCACCTAATTGAAAACTGATATGATGCTAATATCATTCATAGTGCGAGTGACGATCAACAAACCATTTTAGCTTCGCACACGAGGCCTCCCATGTCGTCGAGCTTCTTGTCAACTGCATGTCATGACGTTCATTGGCAAAGGTCGGCATCTGTTCGTCTCAAGTGCAATATGATGTTTCTTTTTGGCAGTCTATGAAACATGTAGGCATTGGTATATGATATGTGTGCGCGACGATGATGAAGTTTTTGTTCTAGCCAAAACCATGAGTTTCACGGTTATGTTCATGTTGGTGAAACTTTAGGTTTGTTTAATGTTATAGAACAATTAAGTGACATATATATGGACAATGTCGACTTTGTGGTGGATTATAAAACAACTAGTGACACTTTTCTCTTTAACAAATCTAATGTTTCATAATTTGGTCATATCATATCATATCATGGTACATGAGACTCTTTTATTCACATTTCACAAACTCTTAGTTGATAAAAAAACACCATAAGTATATTTTCTTTTAAAAAAGAGAGTCATTCTTTAATAATAAAAATGGAAAGATAGACACATTAATATTCATTTCATGCTAGTTTATTTAAATTATGAAAGTGGATTTCACAAACCTCAATATTAAATTTGACCTTTTTAAAGATAAGGCTGAAATATATCCCTTTCAATAATGAAACATGCCATCATAATGACAGTATCATAATCTTAATAAATAAAAATATTGACGTTTACAGTTTGGCCCCTGAAATTAAAGAATATTCTAATATGGCCTACGACTTGTGTTAATTATAACTTCACCGTCGTCTCGCTAGGTCTCTGCACCTTGAAATCGAACACGAACACGAACACGGAGAGGAGCTTCTCTGAAACAAAGCCACCAGAGACAGAGAGAGAAGAAGAAGCGTTAATCTCTGCTTCCTATTACTCTCTCTGATTGGATCCTCTCTTCTGTTTCTTCTCGTTAATCTCTCTCTCTTTTTGTTGTATATTTTTGTATTCTACACACAAATGACGAGAATTCATCGGAATCGTGATCGCACCGGTAATTCTAACGGCAGGTAACGATTCTCCGTTTCTGATTGATCATTTTAGATCGAATCATTTCGAATTTTTTGTATTTTTTTTTTATAATTGAATTATGGTGATTCTGATCGAGATTTGCGAAATTTGATTTGTTATAATGATCTATGTGCTCGTTTATTGACCATTAGTATCAGCTGAGATTAAGTTAAGGATGTATTAGATTCTTAATTCTTAATACTTAAATCATTGATCAATTGAAGCAGAAATAAAAGTTTGATGTGTTGAATTTGTTAAATTGTAGCAATGTCTTTAATTTGCTTGCACGGAGAGAGATTTCACCGAGAACAAAACATGTAGCAAGAGATGCAAAGCGTGGCCTATTGTCATGGTATTTAAACTATTTCAGTCTATAAACAATATCTAGGAAAAGGCGAGCCTCTTGACTAACATCTTTGAAAATGATTCTTAGGGTTGAGGCTGATTCACTGCGACATTTGTCCGCCAAGTATTGTTCTTTATTACCTGCGCCAAGGTCTACTATTGCAGCAGCGTTTAGTCCAGATGGAAAAGTTCTTGCATCCACACAGTAAGTTGCAACTAGTTCATCATCTCATTGTTAGTTTTAATTCAAGACCTTTTGTGATTAAATTTTTTTGTTTGCCATGTGCAGTGGTGACCACACAGTAAAGATAATTGACTGTGAAACTGGACGTTGCTTAAAGGTGTTAATTGGCCATATGAGGACGCCTTGGGTGGTATGCTTGAAATCTGTCTGCCTGAATTTCTTGTGCATCTATTAGTATTTTCTTGCCTTCGTAGTTTACAGAAGGAACAGAGTGCATCGTTATATCCAATTTTAATTTATGTGCTAAATGACTACAGGTTAGGTTCCATCCATTGCATCCACAAATACTTGCTAGTGGGAGCTTGGATCAAGAAGTTCGATTATGGGATGCTAACACATCCGAGTGCATAACATCTCACCACTTCTGTATATTTACTTTCTGTCTATCTTGTTGTATTTTCTAAATTACCTTTGTCACTGTTACTAAATTTGTTTGTTGTTTTTCTTGTATTGATTGGGTTTTTTGTTTGATGAATCTATTGGATATGTTATCATAGATCGACCAATTGCATCCATTGCTTTTCATGCCAAAGGGGAAATAATTGCCGTTGCGTCAGGCCACAAGGTAGTAGTTTTTCTGAGAACCTCCCATGTTTTTAAAAAAAAATAAAAAATCTTTAATGAATTACTCTTCGTTTTGATAGATTTTTTTTACATTCTTATATTGTGTTCTGGAATATATCGTGCAGCTGTACATATGGCACTACGACAAGAAAGGCGAAGCATCCTACTCCCCAATTTTTGTGTTAAAGACAAGGCGATCTCTACGGGCTGTTCATTTTCACCCTCATGCTGCGCCATATCTTTTAACGGCCGAGGTGAATGAACTTGTGTTTTTGGTTGTCTATATACCCATGCTATTCAGAATGTTAATTTTTTATTTTATTTTTCTTTTTGGTTAACATGCTTGCATTGATGCGCAGGTCAATGATCTTGACTCTTCAGATTCCTCAATGACAGAGGCAACATCCATTGGTTACTTACAATATCCTCCACCTGCTGTTTTTGTCACAAATGTTCATCCTACAGAACATGTTACTTTGTCCAGTGAACCACCTAATGTGTCATTGCCTTTCTTCCTCGTGCCTCCGTATTCTGTTGATGAGTCGCGAGCAGAGTTACAGCATGCCAGTCATGACGCTGGTTCAGTTAGAATACAGATTGAGTCTTCTGCCGTGGCTCAGTTTCAAACGGACACAAATGCAACAGAACAACATGATACTACAGTGTCTCCCATGGATACAGTTTCGGAGATTCCCACTAACTCTCAAGCTGGTACAGAATATCCTGCGCATACTGCTTTCTCTAATGGAATGGGAATTGGCATTGGCAACCTCACCATGGATGGTATGGAGACTGATGAAACCACATCGGTTGAAGGAAGTCAACACAGAAACCCTACTGATGCAAGTTCTCTCAATGGTATGTTACATGGATTATCTAGACATACCGCAAATCATGGGGTTCATCCAGAGGATGGTCAATTTCATCCGTTTGTTTCTTCAAGAGACCCAAGTGGATGGGAATTACCTTTTCTACAAGGATGGATGATGGGTCAAAGCCAAGCTGGTCTCCCCTCAATGCTACCTCACATGGGCGTTAGTCATGATACTCTAGCTCAACAGATTAGTTCTAGTGTAACAGCTAATACTCTTCCCTCTTCTAATGTTGATGTAGCAGTGCCATCTTCAGCAATGTCTGGCAGCATTAACATACCCGGATCTTCTGTAAGATCAGGTTCACGTAGTCATTTTTCACACTCACGGACACCCGTATCTGAATCCGGAAATCTTGCTGCTTCTATTAATACTCCACATGATGGATCTGACATCCAAACCATCATGAGTCGAATCCAGTCAGAACTCGCAACGTCTGTGGCTGCAGCGGCAGCTACCGAGTTGCCTTGTACCGTGAAGTTAAGGGTGTGGTCTCATGACATAAAAAATCCCTGTTCCCCACTAAATGCTGACAGATGTCGTCTAATTATTCCTCATGCCGTCCTCTGCAGGTATCTTCTGAAGTTACGTTTTTCATCAGCTATGTAATTGAAATTATATGCAGTTTATGTTTTATTTCACAACCGTGTTTGCACTTTGCAGTGAAATGGGTGCCCACTTTTCACCATGCGGTAGATTTTTAGCTGCCTGTGTTGCATGTATGCTTCCACATATAGAAGCTGATCCTGGATTACAAACTCCAGTACATCAAGAGTCTGGTATTGCTACATCACCAACTCGGCATCCAATATCAGCACACCAAGTTATGTATGAGCTTCGGATATATTCCCTTGAGGAGGCAACGTAAGGCACAATTCAATTACTGCTGCTAAGCATTTACTATTTCTTCAGCAGGTTTAAGGAAGTCCATTACTTTTTAAAATAATTTTGTTATCGATACTTGTTAAACAGATTTGGGTTGGTGCTTGCGTCTCGGGCAATTAGAGCAGCTCATTGTCTCACTTCAATTCAGGTCAGTTTAGTACTTCATCATATGCTTTCTTTCTTGTAATCATAATTCTATCTTCCCTTATCTGCTTGTGTCCGTACCTTCTTTTTCTTCTTCTTCATATCCTTATTTCATGATTGACTTTTTTTATCTCCAAGTCAAAGATACAAATACGTGCCCTTTTATTTGTTATGTGCGTTGCACGCAAAACCATAATGAATTAAAAATGCAGTGAACCCTTTGTTATTGTAGGTTGTTAAATTTATTCATATGACTTTCTTTAAATATTAATAGCTAGTTCTGTCACCTTTGTTAAGTTTAAATATAATTTGTAAAGCAATTTTGTTCATGGATTGAATTTGTACAACTGCTGTTTTATGTGTAGTTCTCACCTACATCTGAGCACATACTCCTTGCCTATGGTCGACGTCATGGTTCTCTTCTAAAAAGCATTGTCATTGATGGAGAAACAACGTTACCTATATATACAGTATTAGAGGTGAGATGCTCTTCCTACCTATTGTAGTTTTGTATGATTTTTGAAACATGAAACTAATATTCTATGACATGAAATTAATATTTTTTAGGTAAAATTGTTTCAATCTCAATTTCATGTCTTGGAATTTGCTTTGTGTTTTAGGTATATAGAGTTTCAGATATGGAACTTGTTAGGGTGCTTCCGAGTGCTGAAGATGAGGTCAATGTGGCATGCTTTCATCCTTTTCCCGGGGGCGGGCTAGTTTATGGAACAAAGGTATGGCTTTACTGGGGGGAGATCAATGTGGTATGTTTTCCCTTGCATTGCTTAATTGTTAACTTTTTGCTTGTAATTGTAGGAAGGAAAGCTTAGGATCCTCCACTATGATGGTGCTCACCCGGTGAGTGGGACTGGACCAAGTTACTTTCCTGAGGAGACCATCGTTGGAGTCAGTCAGTGAGCAAGGTTATATATTGATTCTTTTGGGGATTACATTAATTAGACAACTATAAAAGTGGTGTTTGGTTTTGATTTCTGGGGAGATAAATTGCTTGATGAGTACTAAAATTGATCTCAAATGGGGATTAATGTTAGACTATGATGATGGTGGTGGTTCATTCACTAAAACTCAAGTATTGATTAGCATAACAATTAAAACTCGTGTTGAGGATAAATTAGAAGCTTAGAAGTTTAAAAAGGAATATCATAGCATTTTTCTGCAATTATAAGATGTTTGGTTTTCATTCTTTGCTATGGGTTTTAGAAACTAAAAAAATAATTTAGTCCTTGTATTATTATTTTTTGAAATGGTCCCTGTAATTGTTTTTCCATAGTTTTTGTTTTTTATTTAGTACTGTAATTATTTTGTTTGTTATAGTCCCCGTAATATTTGGTTTATCTTCAATTAGTTCTTTAATGCTCGGCATTCAAATGATAAAAAGTATATTACCATGATTGATTTGGGAATCCTTTTGATAGTTTTGTTAAATTTTATGCTTGTCTGTCTCCCGAGAGGTCACTTGGTTGAGAGTTGTCTCTTCAACCTCGAGGTACTCGGTTTGAGACTTGGGCACCAAGAGAAATTTAAGAAATTGGATATTCCTATTGTCAGCATGCTCTATATTTTTGTCTTGTTTGTGTTTTTCTATATGAAAATATCATATATGAGTGAATTTAAGGATCACATTGGCTTTTGTTTTTATCAGTCCTTCATGCGAGTATGTATTTGGTTCAAAATGTCTGGTATTTAATATTTTTATCCTCACAAAGTTTCCATCTAATTGTAGGTTCAAACATGATTAGAGATGGAATCGAGTGATCTGCTTCACATCATCTTTATTACTCACGTGGTAAGCCTTTTGCACCCTGGCCTCCTTTATGTCTTGCTTTTTCTACATAAGTAGTGGATGAGAAATATTTTTGTATCAAATGAAGAGGTGGATCTCTCAAGCTGTTGAGCTTTCCCACCATAAGGTTTGTATTGATATTCTGACCTTGATTTTTTAACCAAGTCAACCAATTAAGTTAATCGAAAAACCAATTAAAGCTCAACTTCTTGAGGAGTACACTTGATGAAATCATCCTTCTTTTCAACTGTAAGTTATTTTAAAATGGATCTTATCGACATGCAGCTGTTTCCGCTGATGATCTGTACAAAGTTAACATCGTCATATTTAGGGCTGAGCACAGGCAACAGAGAACTGGAACTTCACACTCACTGCATTAGCAAATGTATATTTTTGTATTATCAATGTATGAGTATGTATTATTAGTATGTATTAATATTCTCCTGTTGTAAAAATGTTTGTGTTCCCTTTTACTCCCACCCTCCTCCTTCCTCATGCCCATTAGTGGGCGTCTTCCTTTCAACGTGTAACATGTTCAGTAGTTACAAGGGGAAACAAATTTATCCTCATCAGAGAAATCTCATAATTTAGAAACATGAATTTACTGTGACATTTTTACATGATCTTATAATGTAAATTTGGTATTTGCATTTTTTTTAAGGAAAATAACCCACCACTCTAAATCTTTAGTTTTCTTTTGGGTACCTTGAGTCAACATTTTGTTCCAATTATTCTTTAAACCCATACACCATTATATCATTATAGTTGAGCCTTCTATGTTAAACTTTAGCATAAGTTACCATATGAGCAGAACAGTTTAACGAAATATTAGTGGGAATTTTATGCTTAATTGTGGGATTAAAATTGACGAGTTTTGATTTTTCAAAATGCATTGATTTACACTTGTTAGCATTTTCGTAAAAGAAACTGATACACACATGACATTGTTAATTTTTTGGCAAATTATTAATTTTGGTCTTTAAATTCGTTATGATTTTTGTTTGTTTTTGCTCGACTCATTTCTAACCCAGTCCAGCTCAATAGTTCGTATGAAATTAACCAATAGAGATAAAGGCAACTATGGTTTAAATGAGCACAAACATAGCTCATATACCTCTTAATCGGTCTAAAAAGTAAAAACCACTTAAATATCACTATTAATCCATTCTCATTGTACATGATTGCACACCGCCCTTTTTATAAGTAACTTACTTCTTATCCTTCACAAAACTTCCTTTCTGTGTTCAACATTATCGTTGTAAGCCTTGCCATTATTTTTACTCAAATGTACGTTTTTATTTCCTATTTTAATAAAGTAGTAATAAAAAAGTAGAATAATAAATTAAAAATATGAAAGTAGGAGCCTCTGTTCGTAAAATTTGTGAAAAATGTCGATTGATCCGCATGCGAGGTTGAATTATAGTAATTTGTTCCAACCCAAAACATAAACAAAGACAAGGATAATATATTAACAAAATAAGGGCTATTTCAAATGTTATCAAGTTGGCTTATGATCCAAACCGATCGAACTATACATAGTTTAAATCAATTCATTTATTTAACGAACTTAATTTTCAATTCAAGTTCGACTTATTTAGTTCATGAACCAAATTCAACAAATTAATTACTAAGTCGAAACGATTTTCTAGTTGATTTGGTTCATTGACAACCTTACCTCAAACGGTGCTTTTCTATTTTCTTAAGTTCTTGTAATTATGTTTTTTTTTATAGCGTTAATAATTTAGCCCCACACGTCCATAATTTTAGTCAGATCTTCAACAAGATACATATATTATAGAAGATTGTTGACATGTTGAGCTCAACTTATATAATTTGTCTGCACGATCAGCTCACCAATAACAAATGTAAAATATGTAATTTGAGACACCAAAATATTTACCTATTAAATGGACACTTAAACGCCTCATTTTAATAATCCAAATTCTTAGAAAATTTAAAATATCATAACTGCATCAATCAAACTTATTTCAACTAGTAGGGTCGGTCCTAAACATTTTGATGCTATGAATAAATCAATAAAGTTGTATCTTTTAATCATTTAAATATTTCTCTTGCAAAATATTCATTCATAATCAAAGTTCTTTAAATAAAAATAATAATTTTTGGCGCCCTTAAAAAAATGGTGCCCTGAACATTTGTGCCTCCCATCCATGCTCAAGACCACCCCTAACCCCTACCAACCGGCACCATCTCCATGATGTCCTGCAAAGGAAAGCATAACCATACAAATGAAAAAACGTCGAAAGATATCAAACATACATGCACTTATAAATAAGTAAAGATAGTTTATCATAAATCTACATTTTTGTAAAATTTAAATTAATAATTCTTTATAAAGACATCAGCAAAGGCATTCCAACATTTAAATTAAAAATACTTACATGTGACACCGAGTTTGGAGTAGTAGGAGGAGCTGCCATGTCTTCGTTAGTAGAAGCTGGATACCATTTGAACCCTACTGCCATAGCCATTTCTTTTAGAAGTTCATTTCGCTCATTTTTTGTTGGATTCGGAATTAACAATAACTGTACTATCTGCAATTAAAATTGTATAAGATGTTTTATGCACGCAAAAGAAGAAAAGGATAGCAAGCATACAAAAAATTCACTGTACCTGCTCATTAACACAACAATCTGATTTGCACTTAACACAACAACGAGCTGATATGCACTTGTTGGACTTGGTGAGATTAACTAGATATATTTCCCCATATATGAGAGAAAGTTGTGATCGAAACTTCACCAAACTTGGAAGTTCACCATACTATGTTCCAACAAAGCATAAAGTTGCTATAGCTTCTTTCATGTCTGGGGGAACTACCCTGAACAATATCATAACTATTAGCGCAGCTATGGTTTCTTCTCATGCAAGCAATCTGAAATTAGGGTTTCTAATGAAGTAGATGAAGTTGGTTATGGTGGTAAGAGTTTGTTATAGATTGATGAAAGAGAGAGAATAGTATTGAAAGTTGTTATTCACATTGGATTATGAAAAGTGAGTTACAAGTAAGTATATATACAATGACTTAGAGAGCAAGTCTCTTGTAACTACCTAACAAGCTTATCCAAACAAAACAAACTAAAGTCTTAAGCACTTGCTAATCATAATTATGGATTAAAACACACAAACTAATAATAACATCGAGTCTTTAGATACAAAACTTTAGAATAATGGTTTTTTTATTTTTTATTTTTGTTACAACAGTGGTGGAGTCTTATCATAGCAATTGCTTAAAATTATAAAAACTTTTTCATTATCAAAACAGCATTATAATACTCATATTTCATCGATCGCAATTGGCAAATATTAATAATAAAATTAAACCATGTTCCTATCAGCCTTATGTATGAGCATTTTCTTTGAATTGGTGTGGAAATGCTCGTACATAACACAACCTCCCCATTTTAAATCCAGCGGTAAATCTTTGGTTTGTAAACTGCACCAAGTGTCTCCCTCATCACCAAGTGTTTTCTAAGGCTTTGTTTCAGAGTTTGGAGGGGAGGGGAGGGTTTTGGGAAAAAATGAAGGAGCAAGTAGAAGAAATAATACATTGGGAGGATAGGACTATGGAGGTTAATTTTTTTATTCATAATACAAAATTCTCCTCATTTTGAGAACTCAAAAATTGTATTGGAGAGAGTTTTGGGGGGTTATGGAGGGTTTATATGAATTTTTTAAATTCAATCTATATGGTGATTATATTCTTAAAATTAAAAATGATGAATGGATTTTGGTGGGGTAATGGTGGCGCCTCAAACAAGGGTATCAGATGGATGTCGTGTGAGAAATTATATGTTCACAATAAGTTTGGCGAAATGGGGTTTTAAGATCTCGAATCCTTTAATGCAACGGTGTTGGGTAAGCAAGCTTGAAAGCTCCTAACTGATGAGGATAGTCTTTTTGCACGTTTGTTCAAAGTTCGTTATTTTCCCAGAACTGATTTCCTGGGGGCGACTATAGGCTCGAATCTAGCTATATATGGCATAAAATCCAGTGTTCAAAATTTCATATGATAGGGTGTCCGTTGGTGCATTGGTACTTGCTCTCGTATACCATTGATGGATCATCCTTGGCTTTCAAGTGGAGGTACCATCTCGACACAACATAGAGGGGGAGCATAGTTCCGCACAAGCTTTGTCAACGATTTAATTGATCCTATACCTAAAAACATGGAAACAACCCCTTATATATTATCTATTTGATGTGACTACTACGGCTAGGATTCTTAATACACCGTTATTTCCCCAAGTGACGAATAATGTTCTAAGATGGAGTGGTGAGCGGAATGGCAAATATTCGGTTCGTAGCGCATATCGTATATGCACTAAAACCTTCAGAGTAACATCTCATTTGCGCATGCTGGGTCATTGGAACTTTATTTGGAAGAACAAAGCTCCGCCTAAGGTAAAAAATCTTGTTTGGAGAGTATGTCGTGGTTGCTTCCCCACAAGGGGGTGCCTTCGCAGTAGAGGACTTACTTGCCCCGGAGATTGTGTTGTTTGTAACGATAGTGTGGAGGACTCGGTACACTCCCTATTTACTTGTCCTGGCGCCATCCAGGTTTGGCAATTTATGGGGGGGTTTTGTGCATCAAGCAGTCAGTGAGCATGATAGTATGGACGTGGTTATATTTCAGTTGTTGAAGACACTCCAGGCGGCGCAATGCAACCTCTTCGCCATGGTTTTATGGAGCTTATGGAAACATCGCAACTTAAAGCTTTGGCAACAAATTCATGAAACTACAACCCAAGTTGCAGAATGCGCCAAGCACATGTTGGATGATTGGGTGGTAGCGCAAGAACTCCGCATCAACAACAACATGCATGGCAACACTGCTGGCTTAAGGTCGCGTACTCCCAATGACATCCAATGGCAGCGTCCAACTCTAGGTAGACTAAAATGCAATATTGACGCATTCTTTTCTTACTCATTGAATAAGGTAGGTATTGACATATGTATTAAGAATTTTGATCATGGCAGTTATGTGTTGGCAAAAATCATGTGTCTTACCCTGTTATGTTCGCTGGATGTGGGGGAAGCTCTAGGCCTCAACCATGCGCTTCAATGAGTTTCAGATTTGAGGTTGGATGGGATGGATTTCTCTCTAGACTCGAAGAGTGTCGTTGATGCCTTCAATGATGCAAGCAATATTAATAACGACTTTGGTAGTATTATTTTGCATTGTAGACAACTATTCAGTACTTGTTTTTAAAACTCGTAGGTAGAGTTTAGCCGGAGGCAAGCAAACATGGTTGTCCATGAATTAGCTCAAGCAACCCTATTAGAAGTTAGCCCCAATTTATTTCATGATGTCCCACAATGTATTTTTGACTTATTGGGTAACGAAATGCATGATCTTCTTTCTCTAAAAAAAATATTAATCATACATATTAGTTTATCATTCTCTAAAAAATTGTTTTTCAGAAAAATGTGGATGATTTTTCTATTTTTCTATAAACCTCCAACCCCCAAAGTCCTCCCATCCCCTCCCTCCCCCAAACTCTTAAACAAAGCCTAAATAAACAATTGTACTTGGTTCTTTTGTTTCCAATATGTTTCCAATTACACAAATGCACTTAGTTTTTTTTCTTCCCTTTCTAATATAAACATTGTTACAACGTCAGCTGATATTGTTATACTATTACATGTGAAGGGTGATTGAAATAGTGAATCGCATGCTATATCATACAAATTCAAAGAAATAATAGGCTAGTCAACCAAAATTACGTTTAATTAATATTTACAATTGAAGGAAGACGATGAGCAATCAGTTGACAAAAGGATATGATAATCTCTATAGCTTAATCAAATTTTGCTGAACAATCAACTCCACAAAGGTCCAATAAGGTGATCAGATCCATGTCCATTCGAGGTGAATATCTCATATTACAACATGGTGCATCACATGATCTTACCTCCTGCACCTCCGCATAAGACATCACGTTTCGAAATGATATACAATACATGATCAAACTACTTCATCTCGGGAACCACCTCGTTCCTACCTCAGGAATGAATCGAGCGTCATTGTGCTCCACCACCTTAAGTGTTAACAAACTACTAGATAGTCACTCATATTAGAACGAATCAAATCGAAGGATCAAGGATCATAACAACTAAGGAATACACCGAATGAAGCACACATTACTTATCATATATCATCACACATTACTATCTCACTTTACTTGCATCGCTACCTGTTATCACTTACTTGGACGTTAAAGTATCTTTGACAAATACACCTCCATCTACTCAGAGAAGGAGCATACAATCAACACCATGAATTTATCATTTGGATATTTGTTATAATATTCACATATTTAAATTGTTTTAGATGTTTATAGTTTTGGATATGTTAAATGATTTAGCTTATAATTTTTTATAATTTAATAGTAAAGAACATTGTTTTGTATAAAAGACTAATGACATGCAAAAATATCATTATAAAATTGAAATTCAAACTATATATGTTTGCATCCGAATAACTAATTAACAATCATTTGTATGATTAACAAAAATGAATTACAAATGGCTGTCATAAATTTAACCTCAAATAGAAAGAGTTAGCGGAAACAATAATTGGGAAAACAAAATCTATTCATGAAAAAATCTTCTCTACTGAAATGTGGCAAATAATCTCACCAATGGCAAATGGCAATGCATGCAATCCATGAGAAGTTGTATCATAATTTGCAATTTTTTCTGCTCAATTTCTTAACAAATTTGAATAATTTATACTAAAATATTTGTGATTTATTAATTAATTTGTTTTAGTTAAGACGAAGGTAACGAGTACATGTATAAATACCTAGAGCGTAGAGGGTATGGATATTAAAGTTGTCATTCATGCGGATACGGGCAGTACTTTTTCTAAACTATGTGAAGGTTAAGACCCTTTTAGAAGGTTGTTTAACTAAAAGTGCTAGGTTATTGGCCATATGCATGGTCTTTTCAGTGCATTAACCACTTAATTAAACATAAATAATATTTTTTATTAGTGATATTATTATATTTTATTACTTCAAATTATAAATTTGTAATATTTTCAATAATTTAAGTTTATTATCTGACAGCAATTTGTTGCATACTATAATATAGACTTAATTGTAGTTTTGGTCCAATATTTTCACTAATTTGCAAAATTGGTCTTCTATTTTAAAATTGGTAGTTTTGTCTCTCCATCAAATATATGCTCGAAAAATATGGTAATATGACATGTTTTAAATAATTGAATTTTCTTAAAATTTATTCGATTTGACATTTTCTTATCATTAGATCACTTACCACATTATTTAAAACATATAACGGTGTACCAAAATTGAAATTTAAGCATGAAAATTATTATAAACTAAAATTAAAATATGATATCATGTTACATATCGAAACAGAGTTTAATTTCACTGGTTTACTAATTCGATATTTTATTTGAACATATTCACCTATTTAAATATGCTAATAAGAACTATGTACACTTTACGAATGCTAAAAAACTATCATGCTTTCAAAAATGTCATATTTATGCCTAAAAGTAAGCTTATGACAAACTATATGCCTAATAGACCTTAAAGTTTTTCAAGAGACCAAACTTGAGCATCACAAAGCTTTGTTTGGCCCAACATATTCTCACCCTAATCCTAATCATGATATTGCTCATTTCTATCTCAAAAACCATAAGGATGGCATGATGGATGGAATGTGGGTGTCATAGGCACCAAGTAATTAGGATGTCGAGAGTTCCAACCTCGTTTCAAACTTAATAATACTCCTTTTGTCTTAATTAAAATATAAGTAAAAATTGGTCAACAAAAGTTAATTTATTTAATTTAAATTTATATCAATTTATGTTAAAATATTTTTGTTTACATTTTAGGACGAAAGAAGTGCTAACGATTATTAAAATTTAGTTTTTCCATGAATAAAAAAAGTAGGAAAGAAAGAAAGTGAGAGCATGGAATGGAAGGCATGATGAAGGGCATGAGAAGGGGTTAGAGAGGGAGGAATGGGTCGTGGTCCTGATATCATAAATGAATTAACTAGAAGACATGAAAAACAAAATTGACGTGTCTAAATCATTTCCATTCCCTCTATCTCTATTCTATGGATTAAATTCCAATTGAGGTGACCCTCCAATCCATCATTAATATCATTAAATGATGATAAAAACAATAAATATATTTGTACTATTATATCCATATAGTAGACCGGTCAAAGGAACAATAAAAGCGGCGTTTTAAATTTTTACACGTATGGGTTTGGTTGGTTTGAACATAACATGCATTTGACTGATTTCTTTTCTCTATCTTTGACTATAATAAATTATCTCTTCTTCATGTCAGAGGCATATCTCAAAAATACAACAAAAAAAGAATAAAATTTGAACAAAATTTCAATGAATTATATATATAAATTTAATTAATTTTCAATACAACATTAATAGTAATTAACAAGATGGTGAAGATGATGATGAAGAAGATGATTCAAATTTGTAGTACTTGTCAACAGCTACAGAAACATCCCAAGTACAACTGAGTCCTTTTGGAATGGTGACAAGGTCTCCAGCTCCAAACTCTACAAAATCTGATGACCCTTTTGTGTATGCTTTCACTTTCCCTTTCAATAAATAACATGTTTCTTCTGCATCAAATTTCAATTGGTACTTTCCTGGAGAACAACCCCATCTTTTATTTTTACACCCCCACAGCCACATTACAAAACAAAAGGACCTTTGTTAGATTAATGCAACAAAAAAAATGAAAAAAATAAAAATAAAAAGAGTGATTAAGAAGAATACATACTTGGGCCAGCACTTGATGTTCAATTCAGCTAAACGTGACTGAGAAGGATTTCTTTCAATGGTGATTCGAAGGTCTGAAGCCATGAGGTTTTGGGAAGATAACTGTTATGAAGAAAGTTGACTAGAGCAAAGAACTTTGAGTTTTTTTTGTTACATGCAATGTGAATGTGGGATTTGGTGGATAGAAAAAGAAGGAATCTTTTTATGCAGTACTAGTACTTGTAGTGGTACTAATAAGAGAGAGGACAGGACTTTATAAGACCTTTGACAAAATTAATGAGGATATTGATATTGGACATTAAATTAGAGTTCACCTATCATATTGTGCCACGTAATCGACACAAGTATTGTTTTTTAACATAATCACTAGATATTTGTCTTGTAGTTTGGACAGAAGTACAAATCATGTTCATCTCTTTGTTTTAACTTTTAACGTTCTTTTGGACCAAAACTTTTAAATGTTCTTAGTTTTGTAAAAAGAGTTAAGACCTGTTTTGATCTTTAATTTTTTTTGTTGAGAAAAATACAAAGAATTTTTAGAGAATAATAAATAGATTTAATTCCCTAAAAAAAAAATTTAGTTATAATTTTGATCCTCTATTTTCATCATTTGCAAAATTGATCATCTCATTTTAAACATTGGCGATTTTGGTTCCCTCATCATATTTTTAAACTAAAAAAAAAGGATAGAATATATTTTAAATGTCCGAAGATGGGAAAAGATTAACATCAATAAAATCTTAAGAAATTTCCTTTGAAAACTTCATTTAAAACACGTCGTATCACCATATTTTAGACAAAATATCTGATGGAGGGACCAAAATTGTCGAATTTTAAAATGGGTGGGTCGGTGGGGTCAATTTTGCAAAATACTCCATCTAATCACATTTATAGGTAAAAAATAAATGTTTAGATTCATTGAATAACAAATGTATTTGACCAATATATAGACCGGATACATTAGATACTCAATGAATCTAAATATGACCGGATAGAGTAGTGAAAATATGGGACCAAAGCTGCAATTAAAATTGTTAGGTCGAACATCATTATCGGAATTCAAACCCCAACACATTCGTTGTTGTTTATGAGTTTATGATTTTGTTATTTCATCTAACTATTAAAAAAAACTTATCAGTTTTTATTGACCATGAGATTAAAATATCAATGTCCCTTACAAAAAAAGTTTGATTTTAATGTGACTATTATTGTTATTTTTTAGATGATGTAACTGTTTTTTTTTATTAATCTTAAGTTATGTTTTTCTTGAAGAAGCTAATAGTAAGTCAGGTTATGTTTTTTTTTTTTTGAAGGAAAGTTAGGTTATGTATTAAAAGAACGTGTTTTGTAAAAACTATTATAATTATAATAAAATATGGTATAATTAATTAAAAAAAGTATAAAAATACAAAACTATGATATTGATTAAAACTAAGTAAGACCCTTAAAAATAATACCAAAACTAAGTATGACGTGTGGGTTAATGAAATAAAAATAATTTTCACTAGATATATTGCAAGATAAAGGGTCTGCACGTAATATCCACGAGGACAGCAGAGTAGATTGACTGCTTTGTGGCCAAACCGCATAAGACACACATTGAAAACTTGAATGTCCGCTAAAAGGGCAGCATAAAACATCCAAAAAGGGAAAGAAAAAAGTAATATTATATATTAACAGAAAAATATTATTAACGATACTGATATTCATTTTGTAACTGATAATTTTTTTTGAACAAACTAAAATGAGATATATTAATCAACAATGATTCACCCCGTACAAGACGTGCAAAAGGTGAAACAACCAAAAGTATTTACAAAATCAGGGTGCCATAATTAAGAAAGCACCATTAAAACAAGCAAAAAGAATATTAGTGAATACCTATACACAAAGGCGGATGTTTCCACCAATCATGATAACTGTAACTGAAAGACACTTGTTTTGATTCCAGCCATAAGAATGAATTTAGATTGACTATTTCTAGGAGAATAGAAGGATTAGAGGCTGCATTTTGAAATACACGGTTATTCTTTTCCTTCCAAATCACCCAAAAAAAAGTAAACCAAATTATCTTTAGAATTGATAAAATTTGAATCATACAAAGTTACAAAATCAAGCTCTTAACATTTAAATAAAATTAATTTACACTTATAATGCATTTCTGTTTTACTCGAATAATTTTACTTTGTTTTTCGTGACACTTCCCATTCTCTATCTCTTTAATCTTTCACTATATATCATATCAATTTAATTTTCATTTTCAAAGTTCAGTCAATGTAAGCATTATCAACCACCGGAAAGATATTTCCGATAAAATAGCGATGAAAACTTCGTACCAATATAATAATAATAATAATAAAAAAAGACATTTTAGCTATCACCAAATATGCCAATTATGAACAGAGAAGCCTTACTTTGGTCAAATGTAGCAGCAGAATTAATATACCTTAAGAAAAAAATTAGATGTATTAAGCTTTACTCACAAACTACAAATTTGTCAAAACGGTGGCTTTGCAACACAATGAATGAACTTTTGATTATAGACCATTATCATTTCTTCCAAAACATCTAACAATTGCCCTTTTATTGAATCTTTATGAAAACAAAAGTGAAAAATCAATTGGTCAATTTTGGGAAAAAGATATCTTGCATGAGTTGGCTTGACCAACGACAACATCATTCTATTGCTTATGTTGTATTTGATAGTTTCATTCTTTTTGACCAAAACCAATTCAAAGATTTAGGCTTAGGACTTGATTTAACCAATATGCCTTTCCTTTGGATTTTGAAGGGTTGTGAGAGATCAAAATTCAAATGAAATGATGGCATTTTCCAACGAATTCAAAGGGTAAAAATTGAAAATTGTTAAATGGGCACCTAAACAAAAAGGTGCTAAGACACCATTCTGTAGCTTGTTTTAATCGCATTGTGGTTGGAATTCTACTTTGAAAGGTTTGTCCAATGGGGTACCCTTTTATGTTGGCCATATTTTGCTGACAAACTTTTTGACACGACATGTACTTGTGGTGAATTGAAAGTTGGGTTGGGATTTGACAAAGGAGAAAATGGATTAGTGTTAAGTGAGGAGTTAAAAAAATAAGGATGATTAGCTGCTTAGTGGTGAGAACATAAGGCTAAGGTGTATGTAGCTGAAGGGCAAGGTAATATGGAACAAGGCAAATGAAGGTGTATCTTCAGAAGGTGTATTGAGTTGCTGAAAGAATAAGAATTGGCCTTCTATTTGCTGCAGTGATATTACTTTTCAAATAGTTGATATGGACGTGAACAATTCACCAAAAGAAATACTTCTCAAATAGTTGAAATGATGAGTGGATTTGTTTTTTCTTTCACAAATCATGAAATGTATTTGTAAGATGCAAGTATTCCTCTTAATGTAATGATCATACATCATATAGCTTGTTACTCGATTTACATTAGGATTGCAATACATTGCTCTGCAAAAATATCAGAGAAAATTTCAAACGTTAAGTTTGCTGCTAGTATTGATCAGAGGAGGACATGAGGCGGAAGAAGAGATATGCGAAAGAAATACTGAATGAAGGGAAATGAGAAATATGAAGATGGGAGTGTCGCAAGAGAGAGGAATGGAGAGCAAGAATGTGAAATGTGGAGATGGAAGATATAGTCGTGAGTATTTTGGAAATATAAAATTGTGAAGGTGGGATTAAGGTGTAGTTTGAATTAGTAACTTAGATATTTCCTCTTCTGAATTTTCACTTTTCTTATGCTTTAAAATTGGAGAGCAATTTTAAGTATCGTCTCAAGTCTAATTAAATAGCATGCTACCATAAATAATTCAAATGCGATACTAATTGTACTACACATAAGTAAAATGAGTTCAAGATATGCATAATTTTAAGGGTTTACATAATTAGCAATTAGAAACACAAAGATTGATCACATTCTGACACCAGGACTTCAATATTAATTGTCGGTGTTACATAGGATAAAACACTAGTATTGGTGCCTCGGACAAAATTGGCTTCAAACTCATATCTGAGATATCATCGACGTGTACATCACTGTACAGGAATCTGTGAAGAAATGCAGAGTTTTGAATCTGCACCACCACTGATAACACTGTCACTTTTCCACCAGTCAGCACACAGTACCTGAGTTGAACAAAAATAAAATTCTATCAAGTTTGAGTTTGACTTATTTCAAATATTGTCAATCGCCAATCGCAGAAAATAACGGTTAATTCAAATTACACTACGCAACAATGCTAAAGTGCCACTAACCGCTATTTGACAATGTTCTGTTCTAAATAGCGTATCACAGAATAATATAAGTTTGTTCAAATTTAGCTATGCTACAACAGCGCTGCCATAGTCTCTATTTATCAACATTGTTTACTACCCCTTCTAAAACATTGAAAGAAAGTTCTATACCTTGTCACTGTGAGATTCAATGGTTGAAAGAGGCCACTGCAACATAAAGGAACGTAAGTTATCGGTTAAAAACCCAACGATGATTTATAATTACACCAAATGTAAAAAATACTTGGTTAAAATAAGGATATATTACCGCAGTTCTCAGATCCCATAACATAACTTTCCCATCATAAGATGCAGAGAGTAAATGAAACGAAGACTTATCATGCCATTTGACAGTTGTTACCCAAGAAGTATGAGAAGCAAACTGAAAAACAGGAGCAGACGTGCCTGCAGAAAATATAAACTGCTTTATAAGATACTGATACCGGCATACAAGATACTGATCCCCATAACAATTATTTGCTTCATTTTACTGACCTGGCTTACGAGGATCCCAAATCCTAACAACGGGGTCAGAACCACCAGCAGCTATCAGAGCAGAACTTTCCCCTCCAATGTCGAGGCAGTTAAGAGCCTTCCCACAAAACTATACACAGAGGACAAAGTCGTCTTAAAATTTGAGAACTTTTAGTTTTTGATATTTGACATAAAGAACTGACATATAGAATTGTTTTCAACAACACTTTTTATATGACAAATAATACCAACCAATAAGTGAAGGAAAACACAAACAGATGGCAGAAAATAGTGCCTCGATCAAGTGTGAGTGAAACATATATAGACAAAAGATGAAAAGAACATTAAAGTGAATTCAACAAGTTATACTAATTTAATATAAAAACGATAGGTTCATAACAGGACCAACTAGGAATAATTCATAATCTTCATAATCATAGCAAGAATAAGGAAAATAGTTGACGAACAAGCATACACAACATGTAAAGATTAGAGAATATTATTCAGAGACAATAATCTCAAAAATACAGGAATATATTACTAGAAAATAAACATATCTCTGATCTTCATCAAAAGAACAAGAAAAACTATCAGCATGCCCTAATCCAGTTCTAAATTACCTGCCTATTTGCATGCAAATAGTTAAATGACAAAGCACGGACGAGCAAGGTGTTACAGCTTAATTTGAAGACAAAATTTATACTTCAATAGTGTACAATTTCGACAATGGAGAGAAGAGCTAAAGTGATTTGTTAACTTACTATATCTGTCACGTTTTTGCCTTTCTCAACATCCCATTTTCTAATAGAATGATCCCAAGATGCAGAATAGATTGACTCTCTTTGTGGCCAAATCACAGAAGACACGCACTGTGTATGGCCTACGAGGGTTGTAAAAGCTTCTCCCTATAATAAAACAGTGTATTATTAATGAAAATTTGATTATCAACAAAAAGGACAGAATGGTCTATCCAAAAAGGGAAAGAGCAAAAAATACTACAAATTAAGAGAATAGTAGTTACGAAATATATAATAGTAACAATAATATTAAGAAATTTTTTAACATGTCTCAAAATAGATCATTATACTCCTTTTCAAATAGTTTCAGTCCTTTTCCAGACTTCCAGCAGTACAAACATATTAACAAAGGGAGTTTTAAAATTTTATAATTATCTCAAATCTTTTTCTTCTTATACATAATGATGCTGCATGAAAAACAAGGGGACTAGAGCACAGCAAACTCAACAAGTGGGAGACATCCTTAGATTTTACTATTCCACGCATCAATTCAAACAGAAGTAGAGTCAAATCAAATGCTACTATCAACGACCCCTTGGGAGCTAGAATGGATATCTTAATACAAAATATTTGGGAGAATAAGTGAGCATGTGACTATACACAAATTCAAATTTCAACAATATAAGAAGAGCAATAAGGTGCAAAGAACCTGTACGAACCTCTATCTGAGAGTCCTCAACTTGACCTTCAACTTTTCTCTTCTTAGACACTAGATCATTTTCTGCATTAGTATCATTGATTTGCCATAGGTTGATGGTGCAATCCCAAGAACCAGAACAAACCTGGTCATGTGAGACAGCAGAGGAAGAATGATGTTACAGATTACACTTCATAAACCAAGTGTGTAGAACCTCAAAATAGAAAAGCAAATAGATACCATTTCTCCATTAGTCTGTGCTGCAACGCTCTGTACAGAAGACTTGTGACCACGCAAGATTTTGTAAGCTCTAACCCTTGCAGGATGGTTGGTAGCCTCCTCGGTATTGATCTTTTATATATATAAAAAAAATAGGAAAATATAATATAGTGAGCATAAGCTCAAGATAAGAAATTCAGATCAAAAAGCTTCTTTTATTTACCTTCCATAGCCTTAGTGTCCGGTCTTTAGAAGCAGTAGCTAAAGTTACAGTTTCCACGCCTGATTACAGTACAAATTTTGATAACTTGGAACAATTCAAGTAAAATATTGAGTGACTATATTTTGCCACATGATACATGAATGACAGAAATATGCACAGATGTTTTCATTTTGCAACAAGCATTTCCAGCTAAAATCATAAAGTATTTATCATTGATCTTGGTTGTACATAAAAGCATAGTCATTGAATTGAATTCTACAGCACATTTATCTTGTGCTATTGACTAAAATGAAATATTCAAGGAAATCAAAGCCTCTTCAGTCAATAGTGACTGATATTGCGGCGTAGTGGCCCCTAGGTGCCACATGAAATGTTATTGCATTGTGGTTTGGAGTAGTGGCCGCCGTGCCGCATGTACTAACCAAGTCGATGATGCTTTTGAGAAAGCATGAGAGTACCCTCAAATTATAGCCAATGCTTCTGTTTTTTATGGGAATTTTGTCAATATCACCCTAAAATTCTGTTTTCTTCTCAACCAAAACCCTTTGTTCTTCTCCTAAAAACCCTAAATGGTATGTTCTCTCTTCGTGCAACTTTCAAGTGACCCTGTCTATGCAGTCGCCTCCTCTCTTTGTGCAATCCTCTCGGTTCTCTAGCTGAACTCTATATCACATCAACCAAGTTCTAATCCCTAGCAATAACTTCTCAAAGTAATGCAGCATCCAACACTCCTCTAAAACTTATTTTCTTTATACTGGTTTTGTATATTAGTAAAATGAACTTTGATTATTAGTTATGAAAATGTTCACATCATTTGGGGGGCAAACGCAATATGTGATTAACTGCATAGCTAATTTCATGAAATGATATTGAATTTGATGTCGAATACAAACCAGTCGCATCGTAACTTATACAGTTAGATACAAATCTACCTTAAGATATTTTTAACAGAAACAGATTATGCATCTAATAAAATATGACAACTGGCAATCAGAAAACTAAACAAACTTTGCAGCATGAGGGGGAAATTTTGTCTTCATACCTTCTGGGTTAATGACACTCACAGAAGTGACACCGTCGCTATGTCCCTCCAATATATGTGTACATAACCCGGCACTTTCCCATACCCTAAAATGTAAAAAATCCATATCATGGTATAAGTTCAATGAACAGAAAATAATCAAATTTCAATATCAAGTAATCGCAAAACATACTAACAAATTTTAGAAGAATCAAACAGTGTAAAGAAACAATTACCTTCCAAAACCATCATAACAGCCTGTCAAAATAAACCTGCAAAAAATAATGAATAGTCACTAGTCAGCTTAAAATTCATAGTGAAGGGGACATTCTGGACAAAAATGAAGTTAATTAACAAACTAAACTAGAACTACCATTCTTATATTTTAGACAGTTAAAATTACAGTGTCAAGGGTTGGACCAACAAGACTACAAAACACTTGATAAATCAATGATAAAAACGTTAACAGTGGGCCCATAAACATTGGTTAGTGAAACAAGAAATAGAAAGTTTGATGGAGAAGTGTAGCATTCAATGCATTAGTAAATTTAGATACTACACTTATTACGGGCAAGGTTAGGCATTTAGTCTAACCACAGTCCTCCACTACATTAAAAATAAACTCCATACGGTGAAAAACTAATCATGATGATATACTCAAACCCTATGTTATCAAACAAAATCTAATCACTTTGGTCATTGTCGCCAAATATATAAAAAGTTAACGGAAACAAATGAAAACCAACCGCACTTGCTTAAATTAACTTTTATAGCTCAGTAAAATCATTAACAGAAAAACGGTTATGTATTAGAGTTTCTCATAAATATTTCCAGTTGCCAACGGTAATAAAGGTAAGAGTTAATGAATAAGTAACTCAAACATGGACCGTTATGGATAGGCTGAATCATTAGTGTCGAGTCTTTGAGAGATTATCATTAAAGATGTACACGATTACAAACTTACCGAGAAGAAGAACCATCAACAGCACTGACCCAGTCATCATGTAATGAAGGGTCCTCTTCCTTTCGTGGGGCTACAGACCTTATGTACTCAATTTCCAATATCCTTTCCTATAATTAATCATTCACAGTAGTTAGCTATGAGCTTACGACATCAGAGACAAACATAACAATGGTTTGTGTGAAGATTAAAAGAATGGGTGTGTTATTGTTTGAATATCCTATTTCAGTCTCTGGATTTCAACAATTTCTCCCACAGTATTCAGATTCCTGGATTGAAAAACTAAACCAAACCAGGACAGACCTATTCATCAACTGTCATCAAACTCACGTTTTATAAGATGCGACTCTGCCATGGTTTACGAGAAACAATTTTATAAGTGACTTTAACTTTAGACAGCTAAGGTTGTCAACTTGTAGGATTTTACAAGTTACCTCGACATTTTGATATCCATGATCACAACCATAAACAACTCCTCAAATTTCCGATTAGATTAAATATGTTTAAGTTGATATAAAATTAAGACTTTTTAAGTAGTCTGCATAAATTGAATCAATTTAATGCCCTATTTTTATCAACTTTCCGCAAAACAAAATGAATACAACAAAAATGAAATTATGAGAGTATAATACCGCAGAGATTCCCTTAGCAAGAAGAAATTCCTCAAGAGACATACGGACAAACTCGGCATCAATCAAAAAATCAAACGGTTGGGATTTATGATCCTCGTCTACAAAACAAAATAAGTCAAATATCATAAATTGTTAAATGAATGATGAAATCGATGTGGAATTGAGAATTGTGTGATACCTTTGGATTGGAGAAGGGCATTGATGAGAGAGGAGAGGCCGAATCTGGTGAGATCGACAGGGATAGCGATGGCGGAGTTTGGAACTTTGAATGGTTCGGGTAAGCTTGTTACGAAACGGACTTGGATTCTTCGAGTACTACTTTCGCCATTATCTTCGTTCATCATTGTCTTCTTCTTCTTTTGCTTCTTCTGCGAAATGGAGTTTTAAGGTTTAACTAGGGTTTTAGACTTCGTTATTTAGGTCTCGTATTACGACGTCGTTTCGTTATAAATTCTCTTGATAAAGTTTTATTTTTTTTAATAATTTTAATAAAAATCCAATTTCTTACCTGAGGCTGATCTGATGGCTGGGCGCCACTGGAGACCTAGGTCTTTCTCTTCTGTTAAGCACGTTCTATATTTTAACTGATTTTTAATTTTCTATATTTTTTTATTTCTGATGACAAACGACGTCGTTTTGTTTTGAGAAAGTGATGAATGTCCAAGTATTGAACCGGTTAATTTGCAGTAGGCACAAAAAATAAAATTACAAGATATGTCAAAATATTTTTTATTTAGGGTTTGTTAATTTCATGTGAGTATGCCTAAATAATATTTATTTGGGGTTGTATGCATAAAAAATTCCAGTTTGTAGAAACTCCAAGTTACTAGTTTTTATCTATTTTAATAGTAATAAACATCTAATTGTGTAAGTTCTATCTACTTGACTACTAAACAAAAAAAATTGGACATGTCAACAATGAAAAAAAATCAATAAACACGTAAACCAACTAAATTGACACCTTTTTTTTTCTGAATGAAAACAAGATGCTTAACAATAAATGAAATACTATCTACAAGTAAATTATCAGCAACTTACAAGCAAGTACCTGAAGTTAAAACACTATTAATCCAAAAATATTCACCATATGTTCTAATTTCTAGACACATTAGTAAGTGCAACGCTTCATTTAATTTGTCTGTTATTGCAACAAGCCTTAGCTTATTGTCCTCGTAAACTTCCTTTGCAGTTAGCACTATAGGCAACTAATCAACTTTTTTTAGTACAAAAGCACAACTTTTTCTCACGGCTCCTTGCATCAAGTAGAGAGTAAGTACAAAAAATCTTTTATGGCTTATTGTGGAGAGCCAAACAATTAAGAGGCGCATCTTTCACCTCATGATGAAAATTGAAAGACATGAAGTCTATGGCTTCTTTGCAATTCATATTAAGAACTTGACCATGCTTCATATTCATTAGCTCCAAACTTCATAAGAATAGGGCCAATTCTTCCGGGCAATAATAACAAGGACACTCCGGAGGAAAACTTTTGGGTATCATAAGATCGAACTTGTTGAAAAATGTTGTTCCCACATCAAAGGATTTTAGGAAACACCACGAAAATATTGAAATAACCTCATCGGCAGTTAACTGCCGATTGATTTTAACCAGTGGTAGTTAACTGTCGATGAATATTGAAGTTAAATTTGTCATTTCATGATATTTTTTAACTTTGTTTGTAGTGTAAACAACAATTTTCGAACTTGTTTGATATGACTAGATTAACAATCATCAAGTTTCGTAATATACATTGCATTTGAAAGCTTCACAACTTTTAGTCCAATCCAACGTAGACTTGCAATATTTTTATAAAAAAATAAAAATAATATCTTAGTAGTATTAAACTTGTCACCTCGTGTTTTTTAGGATGAGTGAGTGTTTTTCAAAACGAAAAAAGAGTAAAAGGTTGTAAATATTTTAAACAATAAAAGACTTAAACGAAGGAAAGAAAAAGATAAACTGGTCGGTCCAATTTGTAACCTTGCAAGGGCGTGAGTGCAACTTTCGCTTCGGGTTTAAGGACCTTGTTAGTGGGTAATTTATTGGCAGTGTCTTGAGATATGCCCTGACCTTGGGGAACCCCTAGGACCAACTCACATAAACTTGGATGAGCACGTGTTTTGCCTAAAATATTGTGTACCACGTACCCAACAAATATTACTAAGACACTACGTCTAATTTCCATAAAACTGGATCTGAAAATTACCAGGATGAGCCTTTAAAACTTAAAAGCCTCAATCTACCGCATCATTTTTCTCATCCGTGCAAACAATTATGCAGTATATTTCCAAGTCCTGATACTTCTAACTTTCGCAGTGAATTGAAATTTCATGCAACTAAAATTTTATACAAAAATAAATAAATCCCGGAATGTCTTGGAATATAAAAGGAATTTTGTAGCAAAAACTAAGTTGTCGCCGATAATATATTTGTCTAGTCATAATCTTTTAGCAAACCACAAATCTAAACTTTAATCCTAAGGGGTTTGTCTCAGGCTGAAAATTCTATGATCTATTGCAAAACATTTCTGCAGAAAATACAAACCAACTTTTGCCTTGTAATAGAGCTGACCAAAAGGAAAACTGTCACTTCAACAAATTTCAAAGAAGCCCTCTTCTTCTCTTGTAATCACTAACTGTTAATGTCAGCTGATGACTCCTTCCATCGTTTTCCGGGACTCGAAATCCAACAACTTCTTCAATTCTCTGCTTTTTTGCCATAAACCCTGCCTGAACTCCCTGCGCTCCACCTAACTTTTGCAGCATTGCTAGCGATATTGGCAACTCAAAATCATGCAGTACATTTGACTCTGTTCCTTCATCCACTGGAGCTCTTGTGTCTACTAACTTCCCGGCACCAGCAGCAGCTTCCAAAGCTTCGGCAGTGGCCGCCATACCAGCTCCAGTCCCATTGCTTCCTCCATCACCAACTGCACCACCAGAAGTATTATTTCCAGATGCGACCTCTTCAGCTGGTTTTGAGTTATAGTAGTTCCTTGATCTAGTCCATCTCCTTGAAAAGGGATCATAACCTGCCTCCCCTGCTTTCAATGCTTTATTAACTGGCTTTAAATCAGAAGCATTTTTGAAGTTCTCAAACCTGTTCTTTCTGTTCATCTCAGAAAGCCTCAGAGCCTTGGCATCCTTCTCCCGAGATTTCCGGGATTCCTCCAATTCTTGCAGTTTTGTTTGGATCTTCTCTACTCCAGCTGCATTGTTCTTGCTTTCTGCAATTTCGAGTTCCCTTTTCAACCGGTCCTTCTCGGCTGCAACATTTAGTGGCCTCCATGAGATAGATTTTTTCTCTTCTAACATCTGCTTCACAGTAGCTGCTGAGTAAACAAAATTATTGATCTTCTGCATGGCTTGCTTTTTTTCCACCACATCTAGCCTCTTCAGCATCCGGCCACCACTTCGCTCTACTTCCTTAACCCACTGTTTAAACTCCTCCTCAAGCGGGGGAGAATCGCTAACCATAGCCATTTGCCACCTCGCAGCAGAGGTCTCATTTCCCCAAACAACATTCAAGTACTTGTATGTGGTTTTATTATCTAATTTATACAGCCGATCAGGATCTGAGGCATCAACATTTTTCACCATACACAACCTGTAGATAGGTCCAGTCTTTGACCTGCCAATACCAACCCTTACAAAACAACCAATAATTAACTCCTCAAAAAAGGGCTCCATAAACCATTTTGTAAGTTTTGACCTTGGAATAGTGATTTCTTGTATGTCCTCAAACGAAGGCTTTTCAAATCCAGGCATTATCTTGTCATCGTCGCTGTCAATAATCCCTTCATTTTCAGACAAACCTTCAACATCCTCATCACTACGGGACCTACTTTCACTTTCACTGTGGCTTGAGCTACTGAAATGAGGTTTCCCTGTTTGCGACAAAACCCCCGATCCTGCACTTTTAGACCCCTCTTTCAGCTCGTGCTTGGATTCCGGCTCTCGCTGTTTCAGCCTCTTAGCACGCAGTTCATTCAATGCACCGTCCTTAGCAGCTGACCTGTCAGAAGATCTAGTAGATGACATCACACGAGAAGACGGAAGAGGCGGAGTCTCTCTTCTTGATACATTTCCCTTCTCACGCTTGGATGCTATCTTCGACAAAATATGTTTATCATCCTTCTTAGCAGCCCTATCAGACAAAATCATCTCTCTTTGAAGTTCAGTCATCTCAGAAAGTTTCTTTCTGTCATCCTCATCCTTATAAAGATCATCACCAACATCAGATTCATCACTCCTGTCCACCTCACGGTCAGAACCACCACCATCATCACCGTCTCTTCCTCTCTTCGTATGACGAGCCTGAGAGGCATCATCATCAGAATCATCTTCAGAATCATCGTCTCCGGAATCAAAAAATTGATTTTTTGATGAAGGTGGGAGAGAATGTTTGTTTATACCAGCAGCCTCCAAAAGGTCATTTTCTAAATCAGCCATAATTTGTCTGCATGTATAACACAATGTATATAATCAATAAACTCAATATTGAAAGTTAAAACAACAAAACAATGAACACAACGAAGCAATAAACAAAAGGGTGTGATTTGATTCTATGGTTTTCGATACTAAAGTGACGGTATAATAATAGTTTCGAAAGTAGGAATTGAATAGAGAGAAGAATGTGGGAAACATTACCGTGTATTTCGATGGAAGCGCGAAACTTAGAAGCTTGTTGGTATCACAATGGAAGATTGAGAGAACAAAACCCTAACGCAACGCAAAACCCTTTTCGTTTGATTAACAGATGAATGAACCAAACCAACGTTGTCGCGCATATTTGTTCTTTCAAAGAACGTCTAAACGCATCGTTTCGATTATTAAAAAAATTAGTTTTTTTTTTGTTTTTTTAGTTTAATAAGAGACTTTTTTAAGTGATACATTTTTGTTTACTTTCCTAGGAGAAGAGTAATATTCGATGATCTCTACTCTCTTCAAGAATTCTTTGATTTTTTAAAAATAATAAGTGCCGATCCAATGTATTTGTAGGTCTAAAACGAAATTGAATTGAGGTTTTTTAAATTTGTTGACAAAGAAACATAAAGGTTAAGAATCCTAAAAGTGTAATTTTATGTGAGGTATGTCGAACACTGAATATGAGTATCACTCACTATCCGCATTTGAACATTGAAGTGGAAGGTTGACAAAAAAAAAAGGTACCTTTGAGATACAATTTGTAACATGAACAATATACAAATCTACGTTTAATCAAATTAGACGTAAAATAGTTTATTAATTATTTGAGTTTAGCTATTTATTTGTGATAGTTTAACAAACAACTAAAATAGTTTTTTCACTAACATTCCTTAAAAAAATTAAAATAGTTTTTTATATACATATTATATAAAGCGAATACATAATTTTGGGCTGAATTTTTCATTTTCAGTTATGTCGTTAAACGAATTTCACTATAAGAATGTTACATTGTTGGGTCATTGAAATTTTTTTTTATACCCTATTATATTCGTTATATATTATTTTTCAAGGAATTATATTGTTGATGTCATTCAAAAAGATAAACACGGTTTGTCACAAAATATTTATACCTTTAATTTAATCAAAATTTAATAAAAGTAATTTTTTTAAAAGAAATTAAAATAGAATATATTAATATCATAAGGATATCCCTCCAGCACAAGGTGTGCCGAAGGAAATAGACGGTAATTACATCAAAGTTTCAAGAGACAATATTACGGATACAAAAAACATGTTAGCCATTACCCAAACAATTAAATGGGTTCTGACACCAATCATAGAATTTATAATAAAATAAAAAGTATTGTTTATAATTTACACGCATTGACAAAATAAAATATCAAAAAGATGAATGTTTGCCCAATATAATAATCTCTTTAGATGAGAGAAGAAAAAAAAATCATTTAATAAAAAAAATCATCGGCTAAATTGGAACAAATGTTGCCAACTAAAATATTGAGCTGGCTTGGGATTTAGAAGTACTAAAGCTTTTAACTTGGAGTTGATTGTGTAGCCAGGGATGTAAAATTTTATTATCTTGCTATTTTCCTAGTGGTGATGTTCTAAAGGCTTGTAAAGGATGTCTACCTAACTATACCCGATGAAGTATTCATAAGGCTTGCTGGATTCTTAATAGAGGTAGTTTATGGAGAGGTAGAATATGTCATTTAGTAAATATTTGGGAGGATATTTGCCTACCTTTTCAACATGGTTATAACGTTTGAACCTCAAAACCTCATAACTCTGACCTCTTTCGGGTGTCCCACCTCATTCTGCATGAAAGTGGAACTTGGAATATTCAGATGATAAATGCAATTTTTCTACCTTTTGAAGTCTTTAAAATTTTACAGTTACCCCTCTCAAACGAACACAATATATGGGGCCTTCACAAAAGGCGATTTTATGTTAAAAGTGCTTATCATGCTATATAAGATACTAGGAATAGTCTGAAATGCCTCAAGGTTCAACCCATCAAACTCAATGCGTGGTTTGGTCAAAGCTTTGGAATCTTCACACTATGATTTGATTTGATTTAATTATAATTTGTTCGATGAAATCAAGACTATTTTGTGGCATTTTCTAATGTTATTTTCAAAGCTTTTTTTGATAAATTATTTCTTTGTAATGTCATCAAAATTGTGGGTCATATACCAACAATGAATTAATCTAAGTGGTAAGAGATTTAGACTCATTAAACATGTGTTTGTGAGTTCGATTCATGATAATGCATATGAAAAAAATTCAGTTAGAACGAGAGAACTCAGTTAGAGGTAATAACTTCGTACAGTTACCGTGATGATAAAAAAATTAGGGGTCATAGCCCACCAACTAATTTTTTGCAAAAAAGAAAAGAAAAAATATATCCTTTTATTTAACTCATTTAGATCATGTTTGCAAAATGAACCCACTAAAGCTGTTTGTGGCTCATGTATGTATATAAAACATTGTGCTTAAAAATCAGAAGATATTTGAATTGTTGTAAACTATTCGTGTAAAACAATTTTACAATTACATATTATCAATTTTCCATGCTATTTTAAAATAACCACAGAAAAATGGAATGATGTGATAAAATAGTTGATTTATTTTTATTAAATGGCAATATAAAACATCTCACACAAACAATGCATATCCTTTAATTTCTTATAATAGTATATTTAATCGTTAATATTTTATTCCTGTAAAAAATTGTTAGTCTTTTATACTTTTCGTCAAAACAAAATTGTTAGTCTTTTATAATTTATAATTAATTTGAAGTTTGAAATAATAGTGGTCTTTGAAAAAGAATCATAATTGATGATGTAAATGTTTATTATACTACTACAGTCCACCACAAATTATTTTTATGATTCCTGAGCTTGTTGTGGTTCTCCTTTCTACCTCTGACTTCTCAATCTCATCTGATCATCTCATCTCATCTGAATGGCATCGACTCAAGGTCAAGTCATTACATGCAAAGGTAATATTACTCAATCCCTTATTCTTCTTCTTCTTGTTCACTTTCTGCGATTAGATTACTAATCAAACCCTAACCCCAACACGACGTCGTTTTGAATGAAGCTGCGGTGGCCTGGGAACCCAACAAACCCTTAACAATCGAAGATGTTGAGGTCGCTCCTCCACAAGCCAACGAAGTCCGTATTCAAATCCTCTTCACCGCTCTCTGTCACACCGATGCTTATACTTGGAGTGGCAAAGATCCTGAAGGCCTTTTCCCTTGCATTCTCGGTCACGAAGCTGCTGGGTGGGTACTCTACTTTTACATTCTCCAATAATCTAATTCCCTTCATTTACAATTCAACCTTTTCTTTTTTATTATTAGTATCGTGGAAAGTGTTGGAGAAGGTGTCACTGATTTGAACCCAGGGGATCATGTCATTCCATGTTACCAAGCTGAATGTGGAGAATGTAAGTTTTGCAAATCCGGCAAGACAAATCTCTGTGGGAAGGTTCGTGCTGCTACAGGTGTCGGGGTTATGATGAATGATCGCAAGCCTCGTTTTTCTATCAAGGGAAAACCCATTTATCATTTTATGGGTACTTCTACTTTTAGTCAGTACACTGTTGTTCATGATGTTAGTGTTGCTAAGATTCATCCAGATGCTGCTTTGGACAAAGTTTGTCTTCTTGGTTGCGGTGTTCCAACTGGTAAACTCTTGACCATTATCCTTTTTTCTGTTAGTGTCTTATAGGAGAAATAACTGTTATTGTTTTTTTGAGTTATATCAATGATTTACATGTACCCATGGAGATGTATATCATCTCTACTGCTGTGTCATCCACTTATCTGATTGGAGTTACAAATTTTGTTCCTGTTGCTTAACCATGATCATGCACTTTGTAATTTGATAGTTTATTATAGTACATCATAAAAATGTTGCTTTGTAGACCTATTGTTTTTTCCCCTTTTCTTCTTAATGCTATTGAAGTCTTCCCAAAGTGTGGACTTCTGTAAAAAAAAAAATGCTAATGTTGGACTTTGGCTTCATGCTTTGTATTGTTGAATACAATTACTGGGGAGAGATTGGTCGGTTGAAATAAACAGTTTGATTTCCATATTAGTTATTATATTTCTTCCTCAATATGTTGTCATTATTTGTATTTTTCCTTGACCCAGTTCACTTGTTATTGTGAATTTATAATTTCTATTTTTTTTTCTTTTACTTTTTAGGCCTCGGAGCTGTCTGGAACACTGCAAAAGTTGAGACAGGGTCCATTGTTGCTATTTTCGGCCTTGGAACTGTTGGCCTTGCCGTAAGTTTTTAAAGTTACAATATCAGATGTTCACATTTTTGCCTGTTTGTGTGCTACTGTATGATTCATAATTTATACTTGACAGGTTGCAGAGGGTGCAAAATCTGCTGGTGCATCACGGATTATTGGCATAGATATTGATAGCAACAAGTTTGATACAGGTACATCTCAAGCTTGTTTACCTAATAACCTGGACAATGTGTTTATAGTGTTGTGAAATGTTTTGTTGGCACCCTTTTTGATTCTTAGTTATGTTTAATAATGCTTTTCCACATAATGACTATCACTTGGCATCTGACAGAGTGTAGACCTATAATTATACAAAACTGTCTTACTATGAGCTATTTTATGTTTGTTGTTTTCTCAGTCTTGGTTCTTTTGGTGCCAGGGTGCCACAAAAGATTCTTCTTTCACCTGATCTTGCTCACTTATCTTTTGCTATTTTACATTGCAGCCAAAAACTTTGGAGTCACCGAGTTCATTAATCCAAAAGACCATGAGAAACCAATTCAGCAGGTTATAGCTGATCTAACAGATGGAGGAGTCGATTATAGCTTTGAGTGCATTGGAAATGTCTCTGTGATGAGATCTGCATTGGAATGCTGCCACAAGGTTAATGCTGCTGCCATTGCTATTTCATTATTAAGTCAAATTTTTAAATATTCCACTGGTGACTGCACACTATTAAAACATTCTTTGTTTTAAATTTCCAGGGATGGGGGACATCAGTTGTTGTGGGCGTTGCTGCGTCAGGGCAGGAAATATCAACTCGCCCTTTCCAGTTGGTGACTGGGCGTGTATGGAAAGGAACAGCTTTTGGTGGCTTTAAGAGCAGGTCACAAGTGCCTTGGCTTGTTGAAAAGTACTTGAAGAAGGTAAAGGTTTTTCACGTGTCCAATGCATTAATATAATATTGTTGGTAAATGGTAACCCAAGGATAATTAGTATACTTTCTGCTTTTGCAGGAAATCAAGGTTGATGAGTACATTACCCATAATTTGACTCTTGCGGAGATCAACAAGGCTTTTGATCTTATGCATGAAGGGAAATGTCTTCGTGTTGTGCTTGCATTGCATTGATGAGGTGATTTGGTCCAACATTGATACCTTGGGTTGCTGTTTTCTTCTTCTATGGCGGTTGCAGTTAAATAATCTGAGTGGCTGTAGTTTGTAAAAACAGATGGTATGGTTTATAATGTGGACGGTATTCCAATCTGATTTGAAAGTCTTTGCAATTGATAAACATCTTTTTGAGTTATGGGTTATGACTGTTGCTTTCTTTTATGTTAAAAAAACAATTTATATTTCTTGTTTTCAGTAATAATATTTTTTCAAAGACACATAATTAGATTATTTTACGAACTTATCATTCAAATTTGCACCATACACACGCTAGAATAGATTTTCAAATTACAGTACGCTGCGAGAGATGAAAGAAAGTATAAATGGTACCATGAAGCTGCCTTTAAAACTAAAAGGGGGAAAACAAAGACATGAAGAATACCATTAAGATGGATCAAAATAGAACATAATGTCGATGAAGCGATGCCGCAAATTAAGAAATACCATGTTGCACACATGCACAATGTCCTATGTCTTATATTTTACCCGAAAATCTTACCGTGATTCCAAATAGGTAACACTCAAACAAAGGTCAAGAGGACGATTTTTACAGGTTGGCTGGTTAGTGATAGATATCACGCAATAGATTCCCAGCGGAGGAAGTTGCAAATGAGAGATAAGCATGGATTAGATGCCAAGGTATTCCAATTCATGCTAGACATGACATTTCCCCCGAAAAATTAATAAACTTG
>Ga0315915_1000230_pt1 | contig 50396 bp, 24 predicted proteins | sample MpolbnodulesMG_FD_207738 | JGI IMG/M metagenome (GOLD analysis project Ga0315915, IMG submission 207738) | Medicago polymorpha root nodule microbial communities from Los Angeles, California, United States - branched nodules | ecosystem: Host-associated > Plants > Roots > Nodule | place: USA... | reverse complement strand
TTGACATTGGGTCCCAAGACCTGTTGCCATCGAACTCTGCTCTTAGTGATAACTGACAACATCTATGTAGTGTGAATTTCTTTTATGATTGTAGTCTATTCATGATACAAATAATGAAACTTTTTATAGAAATTATGTCCTCTTTCCATATAAAATATTTCCCTTTTTATCTTTAACACTTGAAAAGAAGTATTGAATTGCTTTGTGACCGTCTCCATCTCAGTGATGCTGCTGACATATGCTTGACTTGACCTTTTTGATTCATTTAGATAATTGTTTGTCTATGCTCTATTTAGATGGGGATTGCTGATGCTATCTTGGACCTTGTAAGTAGTGGAACTACCTTGAAAGAAAATAACTTGAAGGAAATTGAAGGTGGAACTGTTTTGGAAAGTCAGGTTAGCAGTTATCAAATTTTCTGACCAGAACTAGCATGATCTGTTGTTTTTTTAAAAGGCAACAGGAAAATGCTGCTTCTCATTTTTATTTTTTTATTTATAAGCATGGCTTGTTGGTTTTGGTGTCACTCTGATAATTGAACACTTTTCAGGCTGCTCTTGTTGCAAGCAGGAAGTCAATGATCGGGCGAAAAGGAGTGCTTGAAACAACACACGAGATGCTTGAAAGATTGGAGGCACATCTGAGGGCCATGGGGCAGTTCACGGTGCATATATATTGAATTTATAGTTCCCCATCTCCCCAAACTCCAGTTTTGTATTTTCTTTTTGTTCCATTTTCTAATTGCTAGATTCGGCAGGTTACTGCAAACATGAGAGGAAGCAGTGCAGAGGAAGTGGCTGAAAGAGTACTGAGCCAACCATCTTTAGCTGGTTTGCAGGTGTGATATGAGATGAAACTTTTTCCCAGACCCTAATTTATTTTATGGGAGGATCTTCTCCCTTTCTGTATTTGCTTTCTGCACAAGCAAAATCTGATCTATACTACGCATTGTAATAGTGAGTAGTACAATCTTTTCTTTACCACTTCTAATTTTATGAGTCCACCTTGATTGTCTATCTGCAGGGACCCACAGTAAGTCCTGTTTTCTGCAAGCGCGATGGAAAGGTATCAGCAGACTACTATGCTATAGTAATATGTGTGCCCAAGAAGGCATTATACAAGTCTATACAGCAATTGAGAGCGGTGAGTTTTTCAACTAATGTCAAAGCATTTGAATTTGGATTTTCTATCGAGCAGGGGAAGATTCTTGTGAGCTTTGGGGCCAACTTAGGGAAAAAAAAAAATTAGAAAATTAAGGCTGAATGGTGTTTGAATAAGAACACAGAGAAACCAGTTGCATGTATTCTGGATATATCATTAGTTTATGTGATTCCCTGACCTGCTGTCCTTGGTGATTGCAAGCATGACTATAAGTTATTGAACTCCTCTCAAAACTTTTGCTTATAGTATGGCATTACATTTGAGCTATAAATCCCATTCATACTATCTGAACTGCATATTAAAAAACTATATTTTTATCTTATTTATCATGATTCTCATACCTATTTCCTGTTGACTACATTCATGTGATGTAGATTGGAGGCAGTGGAGTTCTTGTATCACCCTTGACCTATATTTTTGACGAGGAAACTCCTAGATGGCGTCAGCTCCTTTCTAAACTCGGGCTTTAGTCATACATGCATTCCATTTATGAGTTTTTCTTTTTACAGTTTATGGAGTTTTTTTGTTGTTTCCCCTCTCCCCAAAGATGTTATCAATGCAGAAGAACTATAACAAACTTAAATTAAATTTCATTTCTTGCTCGATAACAGAGGAAATTCCCACCACTGCTTCAGTTTGTATGTTGAAAATTTTGTAGCAAACCTGTAGTTTCTTTTCTTCAATTGATTCTCTCTGTAATACTTGTTTAGATAAGTGAGGATGCGGAGTTGAAGTTTTAACTTCTAACAACTGTTGTGGGACTGGGAGTTAAAAGTATGGTGTTGTAATTTTAACTTTTTAGTTGATTTTATTTGCTACCCATCTTTTCTTTATGGTGAATTTATTTGCTACCCATCTACACCAATGAGCTGGCCATCTTTCAAATGAAGTTTGATGCATGTGAAATTTTAAACCTGTGGGGTGACCAACATTAATTAATCAACTAACAAAATAAATGAAGGATATATCTTTATATTTCACGTTACAACGACTTTATAAACGATTGATATTTTTGCTATTGTTGTTATTTGGCAACGGATCCAAATTAAACCACGTGTGTCTGACTTATTCAATAGAATCGTTCAATCGAACCACATATGATTCTATATTTATTGTCTCAACACATTCTAACCCAGGAATGAGGAACTAAAATTAAAGGTCAAATTCAGTCTAAATAATTATCTCTTGTATTTTTTATATTTTTAAAAATAATTGTCATTTTAAACTATCAATACAACATTTATTATTTTTCTATTATTATACCTTTATTTATTAAATTTCATCTAACTTAACTATTTCACTAACTACAATTTATAAGAGTATTTTAGTGAATAATACTAATTTTATCATTAAATCATCACAATTAATCATTTTCTTAAAAATTGTGTACAAATCTTAAACAACAATTATTTTGAGACGGAACAAGTACTTCTCTTGTTGTCTAAACAACAAACAATATTCAAATCAGTCCCTCAAATTTTCATACAGAGATAAACTAACCTTTCTGATATAATAAGTCAAAATTAAACGAAGAATTGATTTGTCTTTTGCATAAAAAAGTGAGGGATTAATCTGAATATTAAATTTTTATGAGAGATTAAATTAGACTGCAAGAAAATTGATAAAGACTAAATTAAGTGCTTTTTTTTAAACTTGAAATGTGGGATTCAAATTGAAAACAAACTTTTCAAGAGTTTCAATTTATCGAATTGAGTTTTTCTTTTTTTTAAAGAAATGAGTGAAAAGATAATGATTAATGTTTTTGGTATGACGACAAAAAGTATATTTTAAACATTATTAATTTACAGAAGTTATCTTGTTAAAATAAAACGTGTAAGTTGACCTAGACTTTAGATGATAATCACATGTTCTTGTTTGGATCGGGATAATCAATCAATCAATCAACAAGAAGAGTTCATCTCCAGAAAAAATGCCTTCACATTGTGAAATTTGCTGTGAGATTATGATCGCTGTTTTGCTCCCTCCTTTGGGTGTTTGCCTCCGCCATGGTTGCTGCACTGTATGTCTATGTTACTTCCATTCGGATCTACTCTTTTACTTCCTTTTTCCTTTTTCAAATCAAAAATCCAATTTTTCATGATTTTTTACTTATGGGTCAAACCGGGATGAATACAATCATCAATCTCAAATTTATGATTATATCCTAATTAGTTTATTGTAATTTTATGATTACAATTCAATTGTGACAGATCCATGACTTGATGAAATTATTTTTATTTGTGCAGGTTGAATTCATTATTTGCTTGCTCCTTACTATACTAGGATATCTTCCTGGTATAATTTATGCTCTCTATGCCATTATCTTTATTGATCGTGATCAGTACTTTGATGAATATAGACGTCCTTTGTATGCACAATCACAATACTAGCACATATGCTGTGTTTCTATGTGATATGTGTTTATTCCCAAGCGAAACATCGTGTTCAACTCTTATCTATCTGTTGTACTTCTCTTTGAGATTTTAGTTGCATTATTTGTTTCATCGTGGTTTAGTTGAAAACAGGTACTGATCTCAAATTATTCAATTCATGTAGAAAATTATATGGTGATGTGATTGTTGATTGTATGGTTATTTGTAAGAGTACTTATGTGATCAAATTATGAAAATAAAGTGGTTAGTTATAATGGAACTGGGTGGGTTGAGGCCGTTTTCAACATCCCTGCCTTAGTATCTTTGTACCACCCCCCACCCCTAAACTTTGTCGGAAATGATTATTGAACATCCACCTCCATCCTTGAAGGGGGACGGGTTTCCTGCCCCGCCCTCAAATCTAGAAATTGTAAAAAAATTTAATAAAACAAAACGTCTATATAAATGTACGCATTTAAGTTCTTCATAGCATCAAAGACTAATAATTGAATTGTACCATGAGAAATGATATTTTCTACAACCACTTTACAACAACTTTTTGACAACTTTTTCTCTTATACTCTTATTCTCTCTCTTCCTTTTTTCTCTCTATTGTTTTTGACCAATGAAAAATAAAAGAGAAAAGAAATTGTCACAAAAATTGTCTCAAATAGATGTTCAAATATCATTACTCCCGTACCATTTAGCTAAAAATCAATTACAACTTGTAGGGTAGGTGTCAATTTCCCCTGGCCCCGCCCACCTGCCCCCTACTTTTTAAAATTCATGTTCTTCCCATAGTTAAATCAGTTTTTTCCTGTTAATTCTAGGGCAGGTTCGGCCGGCTTTGAATTTGTTTTCCATGCCGCGGTATGATATGGATATTTGGTCTAGTTTATGATAGAGATTAGGGGAGATGAAGTAATGTTGATGGGCTTGTTAATTGATTAACACAATAAGTTTATATTTCTCATGTATTTATTGATTGATTGAACTTAATTCTTCACAGGATTACCTGTTCTTTGCCTATCGGATGTCTCAAAAACCAGGAATCTACTATGATGCATTGCGTCTGTGTTTTGCAAGAAAATATAATAAAATCAAGGGTTAAATGTCTTTTGTTACTATAAATAGGGTTAAATAAGTTTTTTTTTCCTATAAATATATCAAATTTTGATTTTAGTCCCTAAAAAATAAAATGTGATGTTTTTATCCTCACAAAAAATTTTGTTTTATTTTTATTTTTGGTCCCTAATCGATATAATTTTGACATGTTTTTGACATTTTTTGAACATAATAGGAATATGTAAAAGTTGAATATAATAAACGGACATAACATGGATACAATTTGAACATAAAAAAGTTATAATTTTGACATTTATATGCATATAAAGTGGCCGTTAAGGACCAAAATTAAAAAAAAATTGTGAGGATGAGTTTAATTTTTTAGAGACTAAAATCAAAGTTCGCTATATTTATAGAGACGAAAAACTTATTTAACCCTTATAAATATTACAACTTTTTGTTTAAGTCTTACTAAAATTTTGCTTCAACCTTTACACTCTCAAAAGTTTTTCATTACCACTTCAGATCTTGTTATCAATCAAAATGTGTATTATTTGAAATTTTAAATGAGTTTTTTCATAAATGTTTATCATATTTAAGAATCTGTAAAAAAAAATAGATTTTTTTTTATTAAAACATAAACTAAATATGAATTTTTATGTTTTTGACACTTAAAAAATTCATATAATATTATAAACATTTGTGGAAAAATTCATTCAGAAATTTAGAGATGCTCATCACCTAACTTGAAAACAAAGACCAAAGTATGGACAAAAAACTTTTGTAGACTAAAAGTAAAAGATTTTTTTTATAAAGACTAAAATGAAAAAGGTTAAAATATTTTATAGGAACCGCAAATATATTTAACTGTATAAACAATTTTTTTTTAAGGAGCATAAACAATTTATTTAGAAAATAAATTTTATAGGGACAACAATCGTCTAAATATTGTTTCAACACGATTCCGAAAATAAAATCCGAACAAAGCTAATATCAGTTTGGCTTATAAAATCCAAAAGGTATTGAAAGCCACGAAAATCTGCTCCAAATCAAGCTATGTTGGACTTCCCTGCTCCACTTTACCACCGCCTATTATCCCTATGACATGGTCTCGGTTGATGTGCCATAACCTCATCAAAGGCCTCTTGATCATGTGGCCTTAGTGCATGTACCTCCATGATAGGTAGGACATATGTATTTTAAATGGTAAAATATCATTTCATGTATTCAAATGTCGTCTCTATACGAGTCAGGACAACTTGACCCAAGTCTTGGACTGACAACACAATCAAGATATTGTGCAGTGCTAAGACATATGTTGTCGGATTGTATGAGGGGAAAACAGACTGATGTCGATATTTAGGAATGGTCTACACATTTTCAAACTGGCGCAACACGCGCTTTGACAAATAACAGACCATGCGAGGTCCATATTTGAGCCAGCCTCATTAGACACTAATGTGTTAGAACGTGGGTGTCTAGTAATATTTATGGCACAGGTAGAAGAGACAATCAATAAATATGATGTGATATAGGTGCACTCTATGTGGAGTGGTGCCATGTAGACCCATCACTTGAACGAACATCATAGCATGTAGGTGTGGATCCTCCCTATAAGCATGTTGAAAATCCATGTGTCTGTCTCCCTCAAATTGTTGTAAAACCCAAGCCAACATCAACATCAACTTATACCAATCATTACAAAACCCTTTACAATCATGTTCAACATTTAACTAAATAACAATTTCATTGTTACATGGTCGCGTGTATCTAGCCATGTGCTTGGTCTCAAAACAACATGCTACATTAAGCTCCCTATACAAGTATTCGAGGGCAACCACTCCTCATGAAAAATCACTGATCAACTCAAGGTCACAGGGGTACTTAAGATATGTCACGTAAACGTATGTGGCACTCTTGTCAATGAATAAAATGAAATCCAACCAAATAAATAGATATATATGAACAACTTTGTCCTGGTTCAACTACATCTCCTTGTTATCACCATCCATCTCGACTGTAGCTGCTTCCTGAAGATGACTCTCAAACTATGTTCTCAAGAAGCTAAAATCTGCATGAACACTGTTTACGGCTCCCATATCGTACTCATCATCCTCCGATTGATCCCCTAAGAACTTAGCCATCAACTATACTATCCCAGGTATGAAAACATGACCATCGTGGTCCAAAACACAACCCTTGATGGAAAGATGTAGCGGACATGACACATCATTTGATGTCATTGTCATCTCCCCAAAGTGCAACCTTACTTTGTGTTTGGTGTTTGAAAAGGCTTGAAATGTGATCATTTCGAAGAGAAAAAAACCCACATAAATCACACAATGTGTGGTGGTTTGAAATTTGGATAGTGCGAGAGTAGTTTAGAGCCAAAATTCATAATTGTGTAAACGAGGGTTATTTTTTATTTTGCTTATATATAGGACGGGTCAGATTGTGTAATTTGAACCATTTTTTTTCTTCAAATTATATAATCTAAATGGAGGTAAAATTAGAATTGTGGAGGGCGTGTGAGAAGCTGGTAGGGTGGAAAACAAAATTCCCTATAACTTAACCAAACAATTAAGTGCAAGTTGTTAATGAGCTCCACCAATTGACGAATTGTTTAAGAAAACTTATGTTCGATTTTTGTGTGGAACAATTTTTTTGCCAAACTTTACTTATTTTTCGACTGAACACCAGATTAACATGGTTCATTTCCCTTGAGAACCAGAGGTTAACACTAAAAAAACTGCTAAAATCAATTTTATCAATTTGATCCATAAACTATTAAAATCAACTAAAATATCCATAAACTATATTCTTATCCATCAACTTGGTCTTTGAGTTAACTAGTTTAGAAACTAAATGATTGATGTGAGTATAGTTTAGAGAAACAACTCGATTGATGTAAACTAAAAAATTGGAAATTCTACGCTTAAAACCAAATAAATGAGTAACTATTAGTTTAATAACTAAACATTTACTGTAGAGGGGAGTAGATAAAATTGCAGCAGCATCTCTCGGATTAAACAAGGAGTAGATGAGGTTATAATTCCAAGAAGAGAGATTCCGTAGCATCAAGTGGTTAATAGTTAAATCCTCAAAATTTGGTTGAGGAGAAGTGGGCGGTTTACAGGTCGGAAGGTTAGGGGGTGCTCCACACTTCAAAATATTAGTTTATAATTTTCTTTTTGTGGTGGATGGTGTTTGAACCTTGTTTCATATATCATGCACTCTGTTTCTATCAACGGATTTAAGTTCCCGAGAACATATTAGTTTAAAACTAAATATCTTATTAAAATATATTTAATAATATAAGTGGTCCCCATTAAATTTCTAAAAATATCTCTGTAGAGAAAAATATTATGATTTTTCCTTTTTTTAGGTATGCCGACATAAATATATTTATTTAAAAATGTGTGTAGCTTATTAATAGACATTTGGTGAAGATCAGTTGGATAATCAAGAACAAGCAGAAGGAGCGAATCGCGAGTGAGAAAATGCCTTCAACTTGTGAAATTATCTGTGAGGTTTTGATCGCTGCCTTACTCCCTCCATTGGGTGTTTGTCTTCGCTATGGTTGCTGCACTGTATGTACTCTCTCTTCTCTTCGAATCTACCTTTTTAATCTCACTTTCTAACACCCCTTTTACTTCCTTTTCCCTTTTTCATGATTTTTTTAGCTATGGGTCAAAACGGATAAATAAAATTATCAATATCAAATCTATGACAGATCCATGAATGAATGACTTTGATTTGAATATCTTTGTTGTTGCAGAATCAATTCCTGATCTGCTTGCTGCTTACAATACTAGGGTATATTCCTGGGATCATTTATGCTCTCTATGTCATTATCTTTGTTGATCGTGAGCAGTACTTTGATGAAGCTAGGCGTCCTTTGTATGCAAACAAATACTAGCACGCACATATGCTGCTTTGTTTGTGTTTCTATGTAATGGACAGACCCCACTTGAATTTTATTTGTAATTTTCATTTGACATTGGAGTCAATTTGGAATTTGCAGTATTTGTTTTTGTTTCATTGTGTTTTAGTTGAGAACAGGTACTCATCTCAAAGTATTCAATCATGCAGAAAATTATATGGTGATGTGATTGTTGATTGTATGGTTATATTATATGTAAGAGTAGTTATGTGATCAAACTATGAAAATAAAGTGGTTAGTTATATTGTGGAAGATGCTGTTATTTTGATCTACTTTATTTATGATAGAGATAAGGTGATATATATTATGAAGTTTATAAGTTGATTGTTGATTAATTACTCAAAATAAGTTTTTCTTTATATTTATTTATTTATTCAGCTTAATCCTTCATAGGATTACCTGTTTTTTTAATTCTAGGTTGTCTCAAAAATCATGATTCTTCTATTGTGCCTCTTTGTTTTGCAAAACATATATTTCAAGGAAGGTTGAACTTGAAGTTAATGCTTAAAAAATGTTCCTTTTTTTTTCTCTTTTTCTTTTCCAAACTAAGGTGACTATGTTAGTGTTGTTCCTACAGTAAAAAGAAATATATTGAGACTCATAGCACATCATGTCTATTTGTTTTGGGAGACCTGATGATGATTTCTCCAAATGTGTTTCATAAGAAGATCGATGATAGCCAAAAAGTTTTTATACCTTTTAAATATGTAAGACTCAAAAAAGTAAATATTATGACTTGTTAAATTGTGGAGGATCTAGATTTCTTTCTTCATCTTTTGAATTTAGTGTTAACATTACTACTAGTCAGTGAACTTGGCAGGTAATTTTCATAACAAAGACTAGACTCTTCTTTTAAGTGATACATGAATTTTGAAGATAAAACATATGTCAATTACATTTTTAGTTTTGCTTTTATGCTGAATTCATTTTAACAGGTAATAGTTTGCCTGTCAATTGTCATGGGCAACAAGGATAAATTGATTTATCGATCAACAAGTTATTCCAAATTCTCAAACCAAAGTTTAGTACTTTGGGTTGCTAGTTGATATGAACCAGTCAAAAGTTTTCACCAGTGTTTAGACTATGATTCCTTATCTAACATATCGCTTGATGTTCTAATATTGCTCTTAGAATAGTAAACCTATGTAGTCATAGCTCACGATTCACATACAAATTAATCTATAATAATGCTGGAACCATATGTTGTTGCTCAATTCCATTCCTCTATGATTTTGTAATAATAAAAACACTCTACGGTCTACACCATAGTGTTATTTTTTAAAGTGAAACACTGATGAAATAGGATTGTTATGATATATTGGTGGTGGTATACAATTTGTTATTGAAGGTAATGGCTATGAAATCTAGTCTTAGGTTTTTCCGATGTATCTAAACATTTTTTATTAAAAATTTGTCTTTAAATATAAATCATTTTTCAAATTATTATTATTATTTTTCTTAAACATATACCCTTAATAATTATTACTAATTTGATTTGAACACAAATGACAATTTAGTAATATTAACATACAAAATAAACACATTAATTACGCTAATATTTATTCTTGAAAAATGTAAAAAATGCAAATGATGCTTGCATTACATGCCTCATATCATCAAGATTGACAAATCACATTAAGAACTATTTGATGCATAATTTTCAGTGTAGTTGAGGTTGTGACTGTGATCAAGTGAAACGCTCTCTATCTATCTAACCTAACAGATTCACTAATTAATTAATTAAGGAGAACGAAAAATTGGGTTTTAATAAAGTTTCTCTAAACACAATCCGTTACTCTAGAAAGACTCTTCTTCATCTCCTTTACAATACAAACATGGCAACAACATCATCTTCATCAAGCAATGAACCATTGTTGAAGAAGAAAAAGAAGCAATGTTTGGGTTGGATAGAATGGTTTTCCAACGAATCCTCGCAAGTCATTTACATAACCCTATGCCATTACCACCAATCAATCATCTCACTTGTATTGTTACTGGTTCTACTAGTGGCATTGGTCTTCAAATTGCAAGGTACTGTACTACTACCCTTCTGATTGAAAATCAATAGTTGTCGTGATGATTTGTTATTTGTAATATTCATCTTTAATAAATCAATGGTTGATAATGCTCGTTTTATTCTCTTAAGTGATGAACACTTTATAGGAGTCTGATATGTAGGTTTGAACATGTGTTAAGTTGTGGAGTTTGACAAGGTTTTTTGGGGGGTAATGTTGTTCTCTCCATTATGCAGGCAATTGGCAGAATCAGGGGCACACGTTGTTATGGCTGTGAGGAACACAAAGCAGGCTAATGACTTGATCCAGAAGTGGCAGATTGAGTCTGAAGGATTGGGATTGGGTATGGCACTCAATGTTGAGGTATCTAGCATGAACCAACTATCTCAATAACTTAGGAAGTTTGGTATAAACAAATTGATGATTTTATATTATATTTTTAACTCACCTTCTCACTCAGATCCCTCTAGACTTGAAGTGTGGAAAATGTACACCTATCTTGTGCTGAAACTTAAATCTTTTTAGAAGAATGTGGCGGCAAGGATAGGCTTTAATACCATGTCATGAACTAAGCATCAGAAAAGCCTAATCTATTGTGTGAAAATACTTGAGTGATTTTCATTATATCCATAACTTAACTTGTATATCCATTACTCTTTACTGTGTAAGGAACATCAAACTGTCATTTTGAATTTTTGAGAGCCTATTTTGTTAAGTTTTATACAATCTGAATCTAAGGTAACTTTTTGTGTTGGTTCCTGTGTTTGAATTAGCTTAGTTTTGTTTCTCGCAAAGTGATTTTTGCATAATGCTCAAGAGATAGTTTTTGGTTGACTAGTTTTTGATATCAATATGAGTTTTAGAAATTTAGTTCATACGCATGATTCGGAATTACTTGTGTTCACGGACTTTTCATTTTGGCTTGTCAAGGTGATGGAGGTAGATCTTCTCTCATTGGATTCTGTTGCAAGGTTTGCTGAAGCTTGGAATGCACGTGCAACACCTTTGCACGTTCTCATTAATAACGCTGGCATTTTTTCCATTGGAGGTCGGTATTTCATATGTTGTTGATGAATTTTGGCCTATCTTTTGTCTATCATTTTGAATTCTGAATCAGTGACGGTACCAAAGTACTGGTTCTCTATACTTCTGTTGAAAAAAATTAAATTGTTTTATCTTTTTCCGTAACTAGATTATCAGGATTATAATAGTGATAGATTTCCGTAACTAGATTATCAGGATTATAATAGTGATAGATATTTCCAGATTGGTTCTCACTGAATTTGAATACAATTGTAACTTACCCTCTCAGTTGTTTTTGCTCTTATTCAGAACCACAAAAGTTTTCAAAAGATGGTTATGAAGAACACATGCAAGTGAATCATCTTGCTCCTGCTTTGCTTTCAATACTTCTTTTGCCATCCCTTATCAGGGGATCTCCTAGTCGAATTGTGAATGTGAATTCCATTGTAAGTCTCTTGCAATTTAAATACTAAGATTTACAATTGTACATAGGATGTGACTAGACACATCAAAGTTTGCTTTCATCTAATATTTCTTTTGATTTTCTTTTTGCCCTTTTTTCTGTAGATGCATCATGTTGGCTTTGTTGATACTGAAGACATGAATATCACATCTGGAAAAAGAAAATTTTCTAGTTTGGTGGGATACTCAAGTAGCAAGTTAGCTCAGGTACATTTCCTCATTGAAGGTTTTGATGACGGCCTGAAAGTTTCTTCACTAATAACTATTTTTATCCAGTGAAGTTATGTATATAGTTATTTATTTTCTTTTGTTAAAATCTTATGTACTTAATTAGTTGTGCACTGTTCAACTGACAGGGTTTATGCTAAAAAAAGGAATAGTTCTGTTTATCTGTATGTATCCTTCCGACCATTTTAATCATTACCAATGAAGCATTGACACAAACACTGACATTATGTAGACCGGTAATGATTTAAGAAAATTGAAGTGATTGAATATAACCTCATGCCGGACACTATCATGCGTCGGACACTGGACATGTCTGTAATCTGAAGTTCGATGCTTATAGCTATATAGCTAATATTGCCCTTGCACATTAAATTTCAAAGAATGGAAAACGAAAGCAAGCATGTAATAAATTGATTGATATTATTATTTTCTTTTGTATACAAAGTATAGTGTACAAAAACTCTAGGATAACCCAGTACAAAACAATTATGCATTTTAACAAGAAATTGTATCACATTTGATATGCATGGTACAAAAGCAGCAGCAGCTATGGGACTGTGGACAAACCTGCGCTCAGAATTTGTGACTTCCTTTCATTCATAAAATAATTGAGTATATAAGCTTTCCACTTTGGTGTATGGGTTTCCCAACTTTCCTTTGTATAATTGCATTTTGTTTGTTGTTGTTCTTTCCTTTTTAATTGACTGAATTTGTTGTTTTCTTCCCATATTTCTTCTTTTTAATCGGTTGTTAAAGTATGTTATCAGTATCAACTTCAAAAATTAGTTGTTACTGGTCCACTATGTAATATCACTTGAAAATGAATTGCTTGGTCTATTTCTATCTTGAAGTTGTGAATGAAAAAGGGGTTTGTATTTTTATTGCAGGTTATGTTCAACAGTGTTCTTTTTAAGCAACTACCTGCTGAAGCCGGTATCAGTGTATTATGTGTATCTCCTGGAATTGTCCAGACCAATGTTGTAAGTATTTTGAAACAAACAATTATACAATTCCTGGATCAAACGAGTACTGCTGTAAATTTAATAATTTTGTTCCTATGATTTAGTAATACAGGGAAACTCAATTCAATGTTTAATTTAGTTTTCAGTCGGATATCTGGCCCCCTTAATCTTTGTTTTAAATATTAGAATGTAATTTATTTTTAACTATGGTTAATTATTTATAGAAATCAGAATATGCCTATAATAATTAGTTTGCATTAGATTAATTTCAAGCGTGTACTAAATGGTGCTTTTGTTGTCATTATCTGTCTATTGTTGAATTGAGTTTTGATATAACTTGTACTCGGTCAGCTTGTTTTCTAGGATTAATATTTATTTTGAAATATATATGTTTGCCAAAAAGTAGATAAATGAAAATTAAGAGTGTCAATTAGATTGAAGAGGATATATGAAACTCAAGGTTAGTTAAATAGAACTTATTAGGTGTATCTAAAACCATGTCCGATTAATAACCGAGGCAAAATGGTAAATTTCATAGTTCTCACATTTTGTGTATTGGTTTAAAAGGCTATTCTGCTAAGCGCCTATTTGTTTTAGAATTTGGCCCTCTAAGCAATTTCATCTTGTTTGGATAACTTTACCATATAATTTCTGGTCATAATATAAGGTGTAAGGAGCAATTGTAATTTTACCTTTGGACTTTTAGTTATTGATTCACTGGTTTTACTTTTACTGTGTTATTTCATAAGATTTCTACTTTGCTAATAGTTTCGACTTCATCTATGCAGGCAAGGGATCTTCCAAAATCTGTTCAAACTGGATATCATTTGATACCTTACTTCATCTTTAATGCTCAAGAAGGTATGTTTATTCATTGCTTTTGTTGAATGTAATTAATATTTCCATATTCTTTCCTTCTTTTCTTTTACTTATGATCTGATAGTTTCCATAGACAGTAGATACAACTGTAATCTCTCTCAAACATTGTGATAATATATATTTTTACTATTCCTTCACATCATAATTCAATAGTACACCAAACTTTTAGTATTTCAAGCAGTTTTGTCAAATAGTAGATAAACAGTGGCACTATAGTGTAATAGCATAGCACATTTTTATCAAACCGTTATTGTTTCACGATACGTGATTTAGTACACAAAGTGTTGTCAATTAGTGGCTACAGCCTACAGCAACACTATAGCACTGGACCATTGCGAAATTTGAACAAACCGCTGTTTTCCGCAATTGAAGACACTGATTTGAAGTGTTTTGGTTCTAGAAGTACTGAAGAATATTGAGTTTTGTCTCTTCATGCTAGTTGATACATCAATTTTGCTGCAATGCAGGTTCTAGGAGTACTCTTTTTGCTGCAACTGATCCTCAAGTTTCAGAGTATTGTGAATTGTTGAAATCAGATGAATGGCCTGTTTGTGCATATATTTCTTATGATTGTCGTCCCGCAAATGCATCAGAAGAAGCACACAATCTTCAAACATCACATGAAGTATGGGAAAAAACATTAGAGATGATCGGTCTTCCTTCCGATGCCGTAGAGAAGTTTCTAGAGGGAGAAGAAGTTAAACGTCGTTACGGACAAGAACAACAATGATGAAACCAAAACACGTGATTAACACAAGTATAACCCTATATGCTCACCCTTAATGAAGGACACTTTCAATATTTATAGCTAGTAATGGCGAGAATTTCATTTTGAATATAGGGGGGAAATTCATAATTTTTTCAACAAGATTGATATGCCTTGTGATGCCTAGCAATTGCTTAGTGGGGGGAAAATTTCCAAATCCAAAAAGTTTATGCACATTAATTTTATTTTATTTTAATCTTACTTATACCCAGAAACAAGTGTTTTTTACCTTAAAATCGAAGAGGCCGCTTATCTAAAAGAGAATCTAAAAGGTCAATCCATAACTTTAAGAGATTCAAATTTGGTAATAAACATGCATTCTGTGCAAGCTCTTTGTCAAGGAATATTGCCTAACGAGAGAATTTATGGGAGGTAAAAAGGCTACACATTTCACTTGGAGGACTTGGTTACAATATTGAAATTGTTCCATTGAACATCTTCACTCGTGTTCGAACTTGGAACCTCAAAGTTGGAACTTAGCATTTCGCATTACCTTGAGCAAGTTTTTAACTTGTAATGGCTTCTTCAAATGAAAATAAAGCTTAACAAAAACATTGATTTATTAACTAGAGCGTAATTTTACTTTCAAGGGTAAATAAACTTTTTAAGTATCATAAAATTGAATTGGTAGACGTGTTATAGATTTTCATCAATCTTCAAAGTAATAACCATATCATCTCTTAATGAAAATCATTTTGGTGAGTATAGAAAAATCATAAAAAGTTAGATCATAAAAAATGATTTTTTAAAACAATTTAATCAACTTGTGTGCAAGACATGGAAAGTTTCGTGGCTAACCTAGCTAGGAACATGTGTATGTGATTTCCAATTCTAATTAGGGGATTTGATGAACCATTAACCATATTCGAAATGTATACTACAAAATAATTGCTACTTTTAGACAAATCCTATACTAAAACCACATGTGCAAGTGGAGGAGAAAATTACAAAAGCACCGTAAATACGCGACAACCACTCCCTAATCCCCATAATTGAAACACCACTTGGCAATGCAAGAATAGATGGTTCGGAGTTTCCACTTCACCACCACATAAAACAAAATTTAAATTTACCTCCAAAAGAAAACAATTTCTCCTAGCAAAATTATCTTTTTTTGGAATACGGTTATGGAGTAGCTTTCAGAAAAGAAAAAACAAAACTACTACTTTTGATGGCGCCGGACTCTTTCAAATCAAACCAAACACTACCTCCTTTGAACAACTTAAAGGACCTTCCACACATAAGGATTCATGAAGCAACTTATATGTTGACTTCATCGTAAAGACCCCACTTTCTTACATCATCCACCCTTAACCATCTTCCAAAGCCGATCCTCTCCAAACACCAATAACCTCCTTCAAATTATTAAGCAAATTCAATTCCCACACAAACAACGGTCTTTACCACAAAAAAGCCCACACGCCCACTCCGTCATTCATTTCCCATAATCCCCCCACTTTCACTTCCTTTTGAATAGAAATCGAGTATTGACGAGTGAAAGAAGTGCTAAGAGGTACATTTTCCATCCAAGGATCCTTCCAAAAACTCGAATTCCTCCCATTCCCCACCTTTCTCACCACCATGTAATTAAACCAACTAAACCCCCACCACTCTATCAATCGCCACTATATTCTTCCACCCTCGATAGCGTAAGTGTATATTTGGTTTCGCTTTTGGAGAGGAGGCAAAATTGAATACACATGTATAATTGATTTTGCCTAAATAATGTAAAAGATAGAATTTGAAGTTTTTGTCTCTACAATTGTGTTTTTAGCTCAACTCAATTTTATTATGAATGTATACAAAGATACATCATTTTACATTAAACTTACTTTTACTCTGAATCAATTTTATGAAATCAATTCATTCAAAATAATTCCTTTTCAATCGAAAGCTAGAGCATTTAGTATGTATGGATGTATGTAGTAGTGATGTACATCATCTGAAAAACATTAAAAGTCGTTTTTCAACTTAGCATTCTAATATCCTTAAAAAAAAAAACTTAATAGTATTCTAATAATACTTAATTACTTCTCTTTGTTTTGGCTGCTGCACTACTTTTTTAATCTACCATAACAAAGTGTATTATTGTTCTTAAATTTCATGTTTTACTCTTCATCTGTCTCTTTCTTGTTTAGAGAAACCCTCTGGTTGTCAATGAATGGGTAGTTGTTGAATTATTTGCTAGTATCATTGAGGTGACTTATGTATCTAAACACTAAAAGCATGTTTGTCAAACTCTATTACTCTAATTTATTTATTTTGGCGGAACGTGTCAAACTAGTTAGCTCATTGAATGATGCAAGATTACATTTTTGGTATGTAATTGTTTTTCGGTATACTCAGGTAGACCCACATAGTCTTTGATACTCATAAAATGCTAGAACCACAACAACAACAATAGAATCATAAAAAGTGTGTTTCTAATACAATCTAATCAACATGTGCTTCACGTGCGTCCATCAAAAGGAGTTAGAGACGCAATTTCATACAATCAGTAACACGCAAACTATGCATGTGATTGGATTCAGGTTGGTTGGTTCCCTTCTCAATGCATGGTATGTAGGAAGTTGGCATTTGTAACATCAAAGTAGATGTGAAATAAGACGTCAATCTACCGCAGAAAGAAACAAATGATTTGTTAGAATAAGCTTAGTTTGATTAAAAAAACATGTTGCTTATTGCGAACAAAAGTTTTCTACTATTGTGGATAATTCATCCTACCCAAGAATTAGCTATAATGTACGAAAGTTCTTTTTTTGAATTGATAAATACTACCTAAACTCACATACAATTCTGCGGTCACTTAGTTCAAACACAATTATATGTGTCAAACATGAAAATATCGACATCGTCAATTGAGTTAGACCGACAATATTCTAAAGTTCATTGTAAAGTTGTAATATTTGTTTAACTCCTTATGCAGTTTTGCAATGTTTTTCACTAAGATATTGTGGTTCACACTAAAAAAATATCAAAATCTTAAACACTTAAAAATGATAAAAGCGACTATTATGCTATTTATAAAAAAATAGATTTTTTCTTCATAAAAAATCTAAAACAAACGCACCCTAAATCATAACCGTTGAATTGCTTTTTGCCACCTGTTTTGCATATATGAAGTGAACAGGACTAAATGGAGCAAATCTGGACTAGTGGATTAACATTTGTTTAGTAACAAGTTCAAAATAATCGATTGTGTGTTTCTCGAGTTGAGATTCCATTCATTTACCCCACATCTAGATTATTGTTCATTTACGAGAGAGATAGACACAATTATAAGATTAATGGACTCCATTAGTCTGTATTGTTTGGATGAATAGAAAAATAAGTAGAGAGAAATTCATAAAATAAGTAGGAGTATAACTCTAAATGAATGGTGGGTAAATGGAGGAATCCAAAATGAATGGTGGGAAAATGAAGGAATTTAGACTCGTGTTTCACATGTATGCATAACAGACCAGCTTGCATATATACTCACCAAACTGCTTGCTGCTGCCAAATTCATGAACTCACATCCAAGATCAAGGTCACAAATGGTGACTTGCTCTTGAGAGGGCATATCAGCTAAGATACAGCAATTACTCATATCATTATTAGTTGATACTATACTATACTATGGCACTTCAATATAAAGAGATAGTATGGCAATTACTCACATCCATATCCATTTTGTGTGACCAAAGGAAATGGAAGTTCATATAAAAAAAACAAAAGAAATTGAAAGAAAGAGAGTCCAAATGGGGCGAGTTATCTCGAGATTGCCTCATCAACATCTTCATTCGACTCAGCGTTGAAGATCAATGGCGTGGTGCGATGCTTGTTTGTAAATCATGGTTCAGTGCCTTTAAGGAAGAACCTTCTCTTCACTCTGTATTCAATCTCGTCCCTTACTTCCCCAAACCACTTGAATCACCGAGGACCCACTAATTCGAATCACCTCGCTGGTGGACCCTCCAATTTGAGTCCAAGATTGATTCCATGCTTCGATCTATCGTTCAATGGACTCATATCTTCCTCACTCAGATTTTCATTCAACACTGCTCTGATCGCTCTCTCACTCTCGTAGCCCAAAGGTACCGACTTTCTTCAAAGCAAGAATATGAAGTTTTTGACTCTACAATTCTTTTTTAGATCAACTCACTTTTATTGTGAATGTAGTCAGAGATAAATCACTTTAACTCATTTTTACTCGGAATCAATTTTATGAAACCAATTCATTCAAACAATTAAAAAAACAATTCAATCGCAAGCGAATATAACGCTGGAACATTTAGCCTGTAAGTATGAAGTGATGTACATCATCTGAAGCCTCAAGTAGCTTTGTTTTGCTTTTTTTTCTTCTTCTTCTATGGTTTGAACATAATTCAACTGCATTTCAGATGTCCAAATCTTGAGGTGTTGTCAATCAGAAGCTCCCTTCGCGTTACTGATTATTCTATCTCAATGATTGCTTTTGGATGTTCAAATTTAAGAGAATTGGACATCAGCTATTGTTATCTGATAACTCACGAGTCCTTGGTGGTGATCGGAAAAAATTGCCCCAACCTTAAAGTTCTCAAGAGAAATCGGCTTCATCCAACCCAACACGTAGAGGTCGTTCCTGCTCGTTTTCTAAATGTTTCTCCGCAAGATGGAGGTTCTGAAGCTGCTGCTATTGCTAATTCTATGCCTCATCTAGAGTGGTTAGCGATTGGATACCCTAAGTTAACGGTTAAAGGCCTCAAATTGATATGTCAAGGGTGTCCTAACCTCGAGTTCTTGGATTTGTCTGGGATTGCTACTGCTAAATTAACTAGTCAAGACATTGACGATGCATCGTCAAGTTTGTTGCACTTGAAAAACATTAAAAGGCCATGTTTGAACCTAGTATTCTAATAATACTTGATTACTTTTCTTTGTTTTGGCTGTTGCATTACTTCTTATTGTTCTTGAAAAAAAACAGTGAGTAAGAAGTTCAAAATTGTTCGCATTTAGGCTCTTTTTGTTGCTTGGAGGTCCTAGAATATCATGTGTCTGTGGTCCTTGTGTTTCCATAATCTGAATATATGACGAAGTAGAATTACTGAAAGAACAATATAGCTAGTGTTTTACTCATATCTTGAACTTGATGATTGAGTAAGATTGTGTGAATTTTCTAGGTGATTGCTTGTGGTAAGGTATTAAATAAATTGAATTATGAATCTAGTACACTTCTATGTGCCCACTTTATTGCATACAAGTTTACTTCGAAGAGATTGAACATTGAGTCATATATCCTGAAAGTACTCGTCTTTTTTCCTTTATTCTTTCTCCTTCCTGATTATGTATTGCAACAGGGGATTCCTTCATCACCGCATGGAGGTGTAGCTTTTTCTTTTGCTTCATCAAGCTCTGCTGCCAAAAAATTTGAAGAGTCTTTTTCTACTTTCAACTCGTCCTTTTTACATTTGTAAAATCAAGATTTTATTCTTTTTCAATGGAAGATGTGTAGGGGTGCCTTCATTCCCCTTGAATAAATTCACCTAATTCAACTCATATTAGTCGAGATTTAGTGTAACTTAGAAATATCAAAAGTCTAGACCAAATTTTTTTTTAAAATGATTACATCTTTATTTATAAGCTTAGGAAATAAATGTTAGCTCAATTAAATTCTCGCACATGTCCCAATCAAATCAAATGAGTTAAGATTAAACTTCCTACTAAATGTCAAAAAGATCTACTTTACCATCTTAAAAAAGGGGAGAGGATTCTCTCAAAAAATTCGTCAATAGCATACATAAACTCTAGAGTTGAAAGAGTTTACTCGGTACAAAAATAACGTTTTAAAAATCTATCATAACAATATCTAAACACAACTGAATACCATATGCATGGTAAATATTCAAAATTCTGACTTGGTGATAAAGTAAACCACCATGACAAAATTAAATATTTTGTAAGCAAATAATAAATTCAACGGACTTCATAGATGCTCCAGGACAAACAAAGCAGACCAGACAATAATGCACAAACATAGCATCCCTGTTCAAATTTGATACGCAAAATCACACCATAGGTTCACAGCTTGACAGAGTGAAGGACAAAAGGAGCATAAGACAGTTCAAAACCCATGGACAAATTGACAAATCACAAGGTTCTAAATTACTAACTTAAAGAGTGGAAGATGATGGGACTATAGGTTCCTCTTGTTGTAGTCGGATTCAAACCAGTAGAACTAGGTTTTAGCTCATCAAAGTTGGGTTCCGTTCACTTTGTTGACCTGTTAGATTCATTGCAAACTAGCGACCGTAGGTTTGTTCGTATTTTCTACTTCGTAGCTTTTTTCATGCTTTAAGCTACAGGGTAGAGACTCAGTACGACAATGTTTCACTTCCTTTGTAGATGGGTTAACATTGAGATGTTACATACATATGTAGAGTTCAGTGCTACAATTGTGACGCAAATGTGTTGCGCACTACAAAGCCTCGTCATTCAAGCGACAAGTGTTGCATTTTTCTTATTATTAACATAAACAATGATCCACGTGTGAGGGAAAATAACCATCATATCGTAGACTCATTCAATCATTTTGGAACTTGCTATTCTATGAATCTACCAGAGGTTACCCAAAAATGACTTTGTAAGCACGTCATGATCTATTACAATTCTATAAGTTAACTCTGGAGTTTGACACCCATGGTTTCATTGTCTGGATACGTCACTTCGTCTACGAAGAAATCAAACGAAGCTGGCTAGCAACCTTAATAAAAAAGTGACCCTGATCTTAAACTTCACAATCACCACTCGACTCAATGATACTAGCAAATAATCCAACAACTACCCATTCGTTGACAGCCAACTAACGTTCTAGCAGTAGATAAATTCATATAAGACCATAAGCGTAAAAGTCACAACCTGAGGCTTTCTCTATATAAGAAAGATACAAAAAAGTAAAGCATAAAATTTAAGAACTGTAAACAATTTTTATGGAAGATTGCTACCGAGAACATATAAGAAGTAATGCAACAGTCAAAGCAAAGAGAACTAATTGGAATATTATTAGGTAAATCCATTATGGACTTGAGACAATTTACACATATACATTACAGATGCAAGGAAAACAAACAACATAGAATCAAAGACAAAGATGACAACTTCTATAAGATATGTTTGTGTGGATCAATAACCATAGAAATGCAATTAAGATTTGCACAGACTAGTAGAAAGAAGATGGGGTGGTGGACTCACACTATTCATATTGGATAATCTTCTTAGTAACGGTCAGATTCTGAAAACATCGGTTTGAAACCTCTCATCATATAGTCTCCAATGTCCATACCTTTCGGTGTGAAAGACAGACCTTGGAATGTAGAAATTTGGCTTTTTAATGTCCTTCAAGTGAGACAAACTGGACGATGCATTTGCAATGTCTCGACTAGTTAAGTTAGCACACCCAGACAAATCCAAGAACTCAAGGTTAGGACACCCCAGACATATGGAATTGAGGCCTTTGGCCGTTAACTTGGAGAACCTAATCTCTAGGCACTCTAGATGAGGCATGGAATTGGCAATAGCAGCAGCTTCAGAATCTCCATCTTGCGGACAAGCATTTAGATAATCATCCGGAACAATCCCTACGTGTTGAGATGGATCAAGCCAATTCATGAGATTTCTCTTGACAACTTTAAGGTTGGAGCAATTTTTTCCAATCAGCGCCAATGAATCATGAGTTATCTCATAACAATAGCTGATATCCAATTCCCTTAAATTTGGACATCCAGTAGCAATCTTAGAGATAGAATCATCAGTAACACGAGGGCAGCTTCTGATTGATAACACCTCAAGATTTGGACATCTGAAATGCAGCTGAATTATGTTCCAACCAAATAAAAAAAAAGCAAAAACAAAAGCAATGTTGGCAATTTAAAACAAATTATTTTGAATGAATTAAGTGATTTACATTTGGATACATTCATGTAAAAGCCAGTTGAAATCTGAATCTTGTAGGCAAAAAGCTCTAAATTTTAGTTTTAAGTTAAAATCAACTCTACTCCATAACATCGGAACATATGGATTCAATTTTGCATCCTCAATTACAGAGTCAAAACCTATCGCAGACCCAATTCCTAATTTGAAAGCGAAAAACAAAATGGACAAATGGGTATTTGAAATTTGGAAGAAAGTTTGAACCTTTGGGCAACAAGAGCGAGAGAGCGATCAGAGCAGTGTCGAATACGAATCTGGGTGAGGAAGATATGAGTCCATTGAACGATAGAACGAAGCATGGAATCAATTTTAGATTCGAATTGGAGGGTCCACCAGCGAGGTGATTCGAGTGGTTTGTCGAAGTAAGGATCGAGATTGAATACAGAGTGAAGAGATGGTTCTTCCTTGAAGGCGTTGAACCATGATTTGCAAACAAGCATCGCACCACGCCATTGATCTTCAAAGCTGAGTCGAGATAGGATGTTGATGAGGCACTCACGAGTCAACTCGCCCCACTCGGCTTCGCTTTCTTCTTCCATTTTCGTTCCTTCTATTGTTTCGATTTAGACGGAACTGCGTCCCTTGTAATAGATAATCTTTTTTCTCATTATAACATAAATAAAAGATGCTTTTAAAGCAATTTAAATACTTTTTTTTCAAAAAATATTTTATGGGGCTAAATTGTAAGTGGATTTAATCATTTCGTAGTTAATTTAAGTTTTTACTTTAACAGTCATTTTATATGAAGAACTCAAGTTTGATTTAACTATTTTTTTTTATTAGAATGCATAAAAATATTAATTATTAAAGTTGTAAAAAAATTATTTTAATAAATTTTACCTGAAAAAATTGTAGATAATTATAAATATATAAAATTAAAAATGCTACAAAATACACAAAAATAATATATAAAAACAACATTTTTAATAAAAACTTTCAACCGATTGAATGAGGAGATAGTGGGAGAGGGTGTGGGGGCCAATTATTTCCAATTGGTTGTTGTGATTTTCAAATTTTTATCTCATCTTAATTATTTGAAGTCAATTATTTCATAGTAAATTAAAAAAAAATCATCAAATTTTTTTTGTCTATAAATAGAGATTTAGTTCATTTGATTTGAACACAGAAAAAAAACGACATTTTTTCCTCTAATTTTTCTATTTAGCCTCCAATAAACTCGTGTTTGTAGCTCTAAACATCTTTTTAGTGAAATGGATCCCAACAATAACCCTTTTGACACCCAAAATTCTACTAATTAACCTTTCTACTACCCAAATTCCAACAACTATAGATTTCAAAATGAATCTTCCAACCAACAAGGTCCCCAAAACATACCAAATTATGGATTTCTTCCATATTTCATGATGGTCAAGTAGGAGGAAATATTGGCTCTGGAAGTAGTGTATCTAAGAGAGCCCACGAGAGTGATGCAAGTGATTTCAATCCGTAGGATCTGATGCTCGCCCAATGGAGAGGGATGCAGCTAAAAAAAGGGTAAAAAGAAAAGCAAGGGTGTGGCCTTGGAATTGGTCAATGAAGAGTGGAATGAATTCAAACAATATAAGGAAAAACAGTTGGAACGATTGGACAAAATAGCCATGAGGCAAGAGAAGGTTAACCAATTGTTGAAAGAACGGGCTGAGGCTAAGAAGATGTAGATGTTTATGAAGTTAAGTTCAAAGGAGCATCTCGATGACCGGAGCAAAGAGCTGTTAAAAAAGTTGGGTCTTCGATCTGTTTGAAAATTAAATGTTGTCAAGTCGTTGTTTGTATTTTGTCACTTTGTGCCTTATCTATTATTTAACTCCATTGCATTATTTGTTTGGAGTCCATCCATTTCAATATGATTTCTATCCTTATCTATTATTTAACTATGTTGTCAAGTCATTGTTTGTATTTTGTCACTCTCTGTCTTATCAATTATTTAACTTCATTGCATTATTTGTTTGGAGTCCGTCCATTTTGATCTGATTTATATCCTTATATATTATTTCACTACATTGCATTATTTGTTTGGAGTTCGTCCATTTCACCAACTCAATTTCTTATTTAAATGGGGGCTCATTCTTCCATTGTTGTACCAATACCAAAAATCTCATATTACTAAAAAAACATCAACGGATCCTTCAGAATTTCCTTTTGATATCAAAGCTTACAAAAGGCAGTCTGGAATCGAAGATAGGTATATCGTCAACCGGTTCAGGGAGCAACGAAACCAAATAGAGGAAGGATATACACCTCGTGTCAAGAGAAAATATCTCAATAGAGATCATGCAGCGGCAAACCAAAGACTAATTGACGACTACTTTGCAAATCAACCTACATATGACGATGCAATGTTTCGTCGGCGATTCCGGATACGGAAACACGTGTTCCTTCGGATCGTTGGGGACCTATCTAGCAATGACAACTACTTCACTCAAAGAGTTGACGCAGCCAAAAAAGAAGGTATATCTCCATTAGCAAAATGTAGCATGGCCGTGCGAATTTTAGCATATGGTGTAGCGGCCGATGCAGTCGATGAATACATCAAAATAGGAGGTACTGCAACATTGGAGTGCTTGCCTAGATTCTGTAAAGGAATCATACAATTGTATCAGCCAGTGATTTTTGATGTTTGAGATCATCATACCAACAGTCAACACGTATGAAGATTGAAGATATTGGGTTGAAGGGTAAAATGGAAAGATGATCCACTGTCATATGGTAATAAGCAAAAATAATTCGGTCATTAGAGTATCCTGCATTTTTGGCTTTCAAGAGCACAAACATGTTGGTGTTGACTATTATGTTGAAGAACATGAACATCGATTCGAAATCAGCATTATATGTCAGCATAATGAGGGCTTGGGAAAAACCATTGAGGTCAAAGATGAGGATGTTGACTATGAAAGTGTGGAAGCTGAAGACATTTGACTTGATTAGAGACTCTTCACCTTAATATTTTGATGATGATTGAGGGACGAATATCAACGAAAACTTTCGGTGACTAATGCAGTTGCAAACACAAAGAAACATCAAGTTATGGTAACATGTTGATAACTATCATTAGTTTAGGTGTTTGTCTCTTTGGAAATTTTAATTTTGACTTATTTATTTTCTTCATCATTGTTTTTGTCCAATAGAGGAGAAAAAATTTGTTATAAAAGCTGCCTAGAAATGATGTGTAAAATATATATTGCCTAGCATCATGCCAGTAACGTATTAAAGTCACTCCTAGCTGACAAATTGACAATCCAAATAAAAAAGGAAAGAGTAGTGATATTTGAACAACCATTTTTGACAACTATCATGACAACTTCTATTTTTTTTTCTTTCTATTGGTAAAAAACAATGGAGAGAGAATAAAAACATAACTTTCTATTGGTAAAAAACAATGGAGAGAGAATAAAAACATAACGTGGATATGAAAGAGAGAGTTGTCACAAAATGGTTGTTCAAATATCATTTCTCAAAAGGAAAGCATCCTCACTCACTCAGGCATAACAGACCAAATAAAAAAAATGGAAAGTTAAAATCCGCTCCCTGTTGAACTCTATACGACTCAAATTCAACAGCACTCCAACAATTATACTCCTTAGATTTGAACCTTTTTACCATCCGGATAAATTTGTGAAATTTGTATCATTGAATAACAATACTCGCTTCAAAAACAAAAAAAAAACTCATTTAACTATTAAAGTTATGCACAGAGTGCTACATAGTCATGATTACAAAATAAGTAGCCAAAGAATGCACCACTAGGCATTACATTACACCATCACAGTAGCCATGGACATTACATACCAAAAGAATCAAGGAATTTAAGCGGTACCATTGCACCATAACCATCACACAGTAGTCATTGTTACATATCTCAAAAGATTCTTAAAAGGGTTCAACAGTCATTGGTGTTACAATAAAGTTCTAAAATATTTAAATTCTTCAATCTTCTAAAAGTATTCAAGTCTTGGCACTGCTATGACTTTTCCCACATTCTCATTTCAGCTCACAAGTCCTGGCACCAAATGCTGAATTATTACATCAATTGCCTCATTTTTTAAGAGATTTTTTTCTTTGCAGGACTCTGCATAGCCTGCTCAAGCTTACTCACAATTTAATCAATGTTTAGTGAAACAGGCGATTAAAAATATCCGGTTTAACCTTCTGAAGCAATGAGACTCCACCAACATGCTTTGCCAATTCACCTGTGACACGGTCCATATAAAGTGTGTATAGTCCATTTCTGCTTTCCAGAAGTTCTAATGCTTTTCTTGCCTGAATAATTGCCGTCATCCAATCTTCAAGGAGCACTGTAATTTCATATTAACCACTTAGTTTGAGCCGTTAAACTCAATTCATCTTCATCACAGTCAATTAACAATAATATTGTAGTGGCAAGACTACTTGACGGAGAATTTGATAGCTGAGAAATTAAAATGTTGATTGTGACAGGCTTTTATTTAAAGTAAATTAAGAATTCGTGTAAAATAATAATAATAAAAGGCTGAAATGTGATACATACTGGTGTCAAAATCTTCAGCTTTTGACCACTCTAGTAAGTAATCTGCCACCAAAAACTCAATAAGCTGGATCCTGGCTCCCACAAATAAAAGTAAGACGAATTGCTTTCAAAAACTCAACTCTTTTGAACAATACCTCTAAATTGAGCTACTCATTGTGATATTTAAATTTGGAGATCATAGTAAGGTGCATTAGTAAAGAACTTACATGGAGATCATAGTAAGGTGCATTAGTAAAGAACTTACATGATGAACATACATTCGTGCATGTCAAGAAATTTTTCATCAAAAGGATCAGAGAAAAGCAAACGTTCTGCTAACACCAAAATTCTTTGACAAATTGAAAGTATAACCCGTTGGCCAATATAGGGCGCACTTCCAAGTTTACGGACCAAATGCTGAATGCAGAACTGTGCATTGGTGCCACTGCCTTGAGATCCTACAAAGATACGATTTTGGAAAGAAAAAAAAAGGAACAAAAAGACCATTAATTAGAGTAGATAAGAAATGAAAATAGTATTTACTGGTTAAGCTTCAGAATAAACGTCGGAAACGCAACACCTCTACACTAGTTTAAGGTCTTATATTACATATTAGGCTAACAATGCAAGTAAAAATTATTTATTGTCATCAAGCTAAAACTTGTAGTATACCATTTTCTGACAAGTATGAGCACATCTTCATAGTCAAACGTGTAACTAAGCTGTTGATAATTCGTTCAACAAGTTCCAGGTTCCTTCCCCTAGACAGAAGATTCTTCAATGAACCTTCAGAAAAGATATACGGCAATTTTCAGTGCGGATGGCAATTAATATGGATGTGGGTTTCATGAGTAATTCATATGCTAGTGATCCGTAATAAGAGTATAAAAATCAGAGGGAAGCAAAGTAACAAGTAAAATTTGATGTTAATCACTCGTAAATTACAGCTGGATGTGTGGAAGGGGAGTAGGGAGCCTGTGTTTACCATTATATATCTTATAAGCCCACAGCCAATAACAATTCATAACTAACTGAATGGAGTTAGCAGCTGTATAGTCAATACAGTATTGACAGGAGCACTGGATGTGCAAAGAGAACAGTTTCCCTTCCCCTATCCCCCACCACTAGGAGACTCCTCCATTAAATATGAAGGGCAGTCCTAGGCCTTACTCAAAAAGAGAAATAAATCATTAGCTTATCCAACACTAGAGATAATTTCACACAGAAATTTTATTCAGCAGATCAATTAAATCCCCCAATGGCTGCATGGTAAGCAACTCTAAAATTACCACGGCCGCTCATATCACAACGCACAAGCAGGCCAAGTACATGCATGGATGGAACAGAGTCATTGCTAATTAAAAGACGCTTTTAATAAGCAATTTTGGATATTTTCCACTTTTTTCTATAACTAAAGCACTTTTAGATTTTTACATAGAAATTCTATGTAGTTCTAGATTTATAAATTACCAATAACATGGTCTTCAATTAGTGAAAAGAGCAGCATACCAAATATAAAGTGTACATCATGATGTCCCGGCTTTTCAAACTTAGAAGACACATCATTTCAAATATTCAATTTGAAAAGAACAAAAAAGAGAGTAGGAAAAGCACTTCAGTTAATTACTGAAAAGAGAGCAGAATACCCAATATAAATTCAACGGATTGGTGTGCCAAGTTTGCAAACTTTGATTCATCCACCTGCAAAATACAATAAATTACCAAATGAAATAGAATTAAAACTGTTCACATTCTATGTAATAACATCAGCATTTTTATAAACTCTACTACAAAATGTGTTAATTGAATCACAAATTGGTCAAAGAAAAATGCTAAAAAGCAGTGAAGCATGCTTACAGGTGATACAGTCTCACACAGCTCCACAAGAAAATCAACAGACGCCTTAAGCTGCTCCGTTTCATCCTCCTCAACTAAACCTGCAGTTTTAGTTTCAAATTAGAAAACAGATTTAGTGCAACTACATTCACTTCTAAATTCCTGAATGTATCCTAGTGTGAGTGCCAAAGCACTACCTTAACACTTGTAAAACTGGTTGAGAGAGCTTATAAAATAGTTGATGAAAACAGTTTATAACTTATAGGAAAATAGTTTGACTTTATTTTCTCTTTCGTTATAAAGATAATAGCTTATACATTAACCACTTATATGATAAGCGCTTGAAACATAAACACTTAATTAAGTTGTTTATTACTAAGTACCTAAAGAAAGCCGTTGTTGAGTTGAAGAAGATGAAGATCCGATTCTTCTCCTCCTTTCCTTAAATCTCACTGCAGAATGCAAAATTTCAACATCAATAACCAATTCAAAAGCATGATACCACAAATAAGAATAATAAGAACGTTATGATTATGATAATTAATATAATAACGAAACCTTGTCTTAGAAATCTTCGGCGAAGCACGTCATTGAATCTGTTATTGGAATGATTTCGATCATGCTTAGGACTTAATTGCCCCAAGTTATCGAAGAAATAGCACTTGCAAGAAGCACTCTCAGGGAATAGATCACAGTGGGAAGCATCTGAATCAAAAAAAATAAAAAAATCAGAATCATATCAGAATTGCACGTTTAAAAATGCGTTTATAAGAGAAGATTGCAGTATCCGCGTTGAACCTTGAGTTTCTTTGAGATCTTGTTTGAGGCGTAGAATCTCTTGCTTCCTTTCCTTAGCCTAAGAATAAAATCACAAAGATTCAAAGTTAAAAACGCATTGGATTTTTCAGGAGAAAAGAGGGAAGAGTAGTTTGGATGAACCTTTCGTTTCCAACGGAGAAGATTTTCGGATTGAGAAGGAGAAATAGCATTGGAGGAGTGTTTAGTGTTTTTGATAAACTTAGATCGGAGAAGTGAAATCGCTATGGCTAGTTTCATAGATTCATCACTAGTTGCGCCATTTCCACCCTCCGCCATTTCCTTTCAGATTCGAAATCAAAAACGCGCCATTTCTCTAGATTTTCAACTCATTTTATGCTTCTTTTTTTTACTAAGTCTATAAAACTCAAAGTAACATGTGAAACACTAAAATTGTTGTTAAAAAAGCCCCATTAGAGATACTAATTTTTATATTGAAACAGACTGACGATTAACAGGAAGAAAAAAAATTATTCTCTAACTAAACCATCACAAAAAGTTTAAAGTTTTCAGATTAATTTTGAAAATTTTAGTGTCCATTTGGATTGGTTTATTTTTTAACTTATGCAAATAAATAAGTATTTATATATTATTTATAAGTCTGTCAAAGTAGTTTATGAATAAAAAAAGGTTTATAAAGATACAAATTTCGGTAGTGGGGCTTCATGAATTAAGATAAAAGTTTATTTATTTACATAAGCTATTTTTCATAAATTCAAAAATATGTCAATCCAAACGGTCATTAATCCAACTTGTCGATATATTATGTTTTATATTGAATGTGTTGGACCATTGAAATGATATATACTAGTATGGAGTCCGTGCCAAGCACCAGTAATTATTGTTATATGTGATTTTCCTTTTTTCAAAAAAAAATAAATAACATTGGCCATTGTAATAAAAAACAAAAATAAAAATAAAATGTATTTTGTGAAGTATGCAAGACTCGAAAAATATTTGAGGGTTATTTAAGCCATATTGATGGCAAAATTGTGTGTGAAATAAATCAAGCTCAAATATTGTTTCAAAAACAAAACAGGGTCGTATATCCGACCCAAATATACTTGGACGATGGCAACAAAGTTTGTGTTAATTGTTTGAAATTGAAGATATGGATATGCAAATAAATAATGAATCTGATTGTTTTTTGATATTAGGTAATTTGACAATTACCAGTTAATACATGCAAGTATGTTGCATAATTATATTGTATATCATGTCTAAAATTGATTATGACTTTACATTTGAATGCATCTTGTAGTACAATAAAATATTCAATCCGGACTCAACCTAAATTGTCTTCTAATCCATAATCACTTTGTACCATATTCATTCTCATTATGAGAATTGCCATGGTAAAATTCTTGGCCAAATCATTGACTATAACCCTTGTAAAATCCAACTGGTTGTTCAATATTTTTCATTGACATTGCAAGACATCGTTTTTAAGCCTCAACTTGTGGTTTGGAATACCTGAGCACTTTATGTCATTCAAAAACTCATTGGCATAGGCACCTTTTTCTAAACTTCAACTTGTGATTGAAATACCTGAACATTCTATCTCATTCAAAAACTAATTAGCATAAAGTATCCTTTTTTTTAAACCTCAACTTATGGTTTGAAATACATAAACACTTAATGTCATTCAAAAACTCATTAGTAAACTAATCCCTATGTATACCATTTTTTTTCTTTGATTTACAAACAACAATCAAGCTCAAATATTCTTTCTCAATCTCTAGGATTAATATTTTTGGAATTATTCAAGATTATGTTGGTTTAAAAAATGGTTGAAAAATTCATTAAATAAAAATTACAGCAATAAAAACTGTACGATGTAGACAAAACAACAAACCTTATTGTCCATATGTTGCATTATCATTATCACCATGCAAAGACACACCAATAGGAGACTTATATCATAATTTGGAGAAATTAACAAAACGATCACCAATAGTCAAAATTACAAAGAAAAGAAGACATCTAACCAAATCTATCATATCTATATTCGTAGATACAATCTTCTAGTGAACGTTACTTTCACATAATGTTCTAGTGAAGGTTGTTTGAAACATCCCTAATGGTAGTAAACTAAAAAAAGTATTTAAATGAGTCTCACATGTACACATTATTTACACTATAATTTTTTTAATGAAAGTTCCAAATAAGGATTCAATGACTCTAATGGTAGTAAAGTAAAAAGAGTTCTTAAATTGGTTCCACTAATATGTACTTTAATGTGTGCATTTAGAAAGAAAAGAAATTGAAAAGAAGAAAAACCACATGAATTTGAGATGGTAGGACCAACTTTTATCTACGTTCTTTCTTATCATGATTGTGGAAGCCGTTATTTGGTGAAGAGAGAGTCTTTGTTTAATTGTCGGTAAATAATAATAATACCCATTTCCATCGGAGATGATCTATGTCCAAATCACATTGTTATCTTTCTTTCCCCATGCTGTGTTTTTAATCCCATATAACATCGCATAACACCAACCCTTAAAATGTGATAGCGTATAGGGGGCGGAGGGTATTGTCGTGGTGGGGTGGCCTTGGCTACCCAATTTTCTTTAGTTCATTTAATTATTTTATAAGTCAGTGTATTTTTATATTTTGCTACACTAATAATGTATATTTAGTTACCCTAAATAGTTTATTTGTGAAAAGTATTAATAGATATATGAAAGAAAAATATATCATTTGATATTTAAACTTAGTTTGCTTGTTTTGACACTTTAAATCTCTATAGTAACTAAACACAGAGTTTTGTCAACAACAAAAACTATAAAGATAAGATTCGTCAAATTATTTTTTATTTTTCTACATATTTGGTCCTCACGTAAAATTTTGGTTAGATCCGTCATGGGCGGTATGGCAATAGCCATTTTTGCAAAGACTAAAAACAGAGTACAAAGTAAAAATAAAAAATAGAAAAATACATCAAAATTAAAGAGGCCTTCATACCTAATAACTAAGGATCCTACAAAGCAATAAAATTAGAACATAAAAAGGGTTCTAATTGATATTTATATCCTTAAAAAAAATAACGGTTATAAGAAAAATGATTTGAGAAATTTGGCCTCGAAACCCTAATGTCAGATGCGATAGACGTTTGGGGCCACAAATAGCAACCTCAAAAACCGTTATTGCTAGCGGCAGCTTGCGGGCCAAAAGCATCCGCATGAACCTTGCCACCACTACATTATTTCATTGTAGCGGCACTCGCGACGATATTGCTTCCATGAACACCCTGTATTTGCCTTTCATTTACTTTCATATGTTGTTCATTTAGCAGTGCAAAATATATTGGTAGACTAACCTATATAGAAGTCCAATGTTTGAACTAACTCACCATTTTTTGCGATAAAGAGTAAATCATGTCCAACTCAATTGGAAATTTCAGTCACAAAATGTTGACAAAAATGTAAAAGCTCCCATTAATATCATTGGTTTGATTCAAATATGACTCACTTTTCTATTTGTCACATAAAGGACCCGTTTGTTATAGATTTTTTAAAAATGGATTTTTCATTGTATTTCTAAAATTAGATTTTTTGAAAATTTACTAAAAAATAGTAGAAGTTATTTCAAATTCATTTGGTATTAGTTAAAAAAAAAAAAATTCACATTCACTAACTTAAATATTCATTCTTCGAGATTTTATATAGTAAAAATCACATATTTTTTCAAAATAACATCTATCAGAAATGATTTTTATGAAAAGCTATTTGAAATAGTTTTATTTTTATTAGAGAATTTTTCAAATTTTTTGTATCAAAAAAAAATTATAACAATCCCTAAAAATAAATTATAACAAATACTTAGAATGACATTTTAAGATAAGCTATTCAAAACGATTTTTCATTTGAAACTTTCCTTAAAAATTTATGTTACAAAAATATATCACACTACAAAAATCTATTTTAAAAAAATATATATAACAAACGGCCCCAAAGTACATGTCCTATGTTGTAACCAAAAAAAAGTACACGACATATGAGCTCCTAACATCTTTTTTTTTAGTGTAAACTTGGTTTTCTGAAACAAATTTATTTACATTTGTTGTATTCATTAACCATACCTTCATATGGATGCTTAAATAATCAATTAGTTATTGTACATAAAATTTTAAGTAGCTTATGCAAATGAATTTCAATAAAACTACAATAACATAAAAACTTATTATAACCATGAATAACCCTTAAAAAAAACATATAATCATGAAAAATGAAAGCAATGCAAATATAGTAAAGCAAAAGAGGAATTTTCGATTATTTTAAGAAAAACTTTAATTTAAATTTGCCACAAGTAATTCTATCCAAGTGTCAACTGACCATTGTTACGTTACCATTGTCACCTAATATACATGCTGTACTTGAGTTGACGACGAGAACAAAGTAATGTCAATGACTCACAACTTAAGGGATGTTATACGGTCTTCTATCAATGTTTTTATCAACTATGACATAGGTTGTATCACATGTACATAATAAATATTGAATATTCATCAAAGATAGGAATGATGGGAATAAAAAGATTATTTGTTTTTATGATTCCCTTCAAGCAAATAATCTAATCAAAGATAGTCTATTAGTTCACTACCATTTTGCTAATGAGATTCAAAATGTCAGTTGATGTCTAGAGATTGTCATGTTGTTATTGAGCTTCAACTCCAGGAATGTAATATGTATGCGGATGTTCTTGCTAAGATAGAGTGCAGTCCAACTATGTGTTTGTGAAGTTATAACCTCCTATTGATTTGATCCTTGTTGATGCATGAGGTGTAGCATTTGTTAGGGAGTAGTCCCCTTTTTATTTTTGGTTATTTCTCTATTGTAACAAAAAAAAAATTGAAAATCAAACAAACTGCTAAATTCAGAGTCAATTAGAATAGATGGGGCTGAAATGGAGGAACAAATTTAATTCTTTAGTGCTAATATACATTTTAAAAATTTTGAAAATTTTGAAACTTGTTATTAATATTTGAATATGCATCTTTTTCTAAACTCATTAGCATAGACGCCTTTTTCTAAACTTCAACTTGTGATTTGAAATACCTGAACACTCTGTCTCGTTCAAAAACTAATTAGCATAAAACATCCTTATTTTTAAGTCTCGACTTGTGGTTTGAAATACATAAACACGTAATGTCATTCAAAAACTCATTAGTAAACTAATCTCTATTTATACCATTTTTTTTTCTTTGATCTACAAACAACAATCAAGCTCAAATATTCTTTCTCAATCTCTAGGATTAATATTTTTGGAATTATTCAAGATTATGTTGGTTTAAAAAATGGTTGAAAAATTTATTAAATAAAAAAATATAGCAATAAAAATGTATGATGTAGACAAAACAACAAACTTTACTATCCATATGCTGCATTATCATTATCACCATGCAAAGACACAACAATAGGAGACTTCTATCATAATTTGGAGAAATTAACAAAACGATCACCGGTAGTCAAAATTACAAAGAAAAGAAGACATCTAACCAAATCTATCATATCTATCCGTAGATACAATCTTATAGTGAACGTTACTTTCACAGAATGTTCTAGTGAAGCTTGTTTGGAACATCCCTAATGGTAGTAAACTAAAAAGAGTATTTAAATGAGTCTCACATGTACACATTACTTATTTATAATTTTTTCAATGATAGTGCCAAATAAGGATTCAATGACTCCAATGGTAGCAAATCATACATGAATGAAAGCATGAAAAAGTCACAATTCTAAATGTGATGTTAATTACATGACTAAATTGTATTTTGATTTAAAACAACATTAATTGACAAATGCACCACAATATTAATTATATGAAAAAGTTTGTAAAAAAAGAAGAAGTATATAAAAAATGTAGAGAATAAAAACTTTCATGTACGCAATTGAAAATAAAAAATCAAAGCAAACCGGAAGTCCGACGTTATATATAGACGCAAAAAGTAAAAACCATAGAAATGAAAATTTTAAAAAGTGAAAGAAATCAAAGAGAAAATGTGAGAAGACATTGAAAAATGCAAATAGAAACTCTGAAATTTATTTTGGTAGAGAAGAGAAACCCAACAATAGAAATGAGAAAGTAGAAAAAAATATGATGTGGTTTTCTTTCCCCTAGTCCTTATTTAAGGTTTTGCAAAAATTTAAATTAGAAACTAAATGCCAATAAAAATTCACATTTACTTTTGAATGTTGTAAATGCCAGATTTTATAAAAATAGTGATTCCTTTTAAATTATTTATAGTATGTACGTTATATTCCTTTTATGGAAATATATTTTTTTAATTCATATCAGTCATTAATTATATTTTTTAATTTATATTAATTTGTTTTAGTTTAATGGGTATCATTAGAAATATGACACACATGTCCCGTGAGCTTAACTCAGTTGGTATATTTGCAAAGTTTGGGGTTCGAACTCCAGACACAAAAAAAAATGAAACATATAATTAGAATCTTGAGGTTAGTCTCAATTGTTTAAATTGCATCTATGTTTTGTCATGTGGTATCCCCGTGCACTAACTTGACTAAAGACAATTTTAAAAATGAAGATTTGTTGGATAATTTCCATTTACTTTAACAAAATTAAAATGAATCAATTATATTAAATCGCATTTACGTTCCATCAAACATATTAAAAAACAAATAATATCTACATATCATTATACAAAAAAAGAAAAATTATTTATTGAAATCGAAAAATTGAAATAGCAAATGTTGAGACGATGCTTTGACCCTCAGTCATCAGATTAATGTAACGCCCGTGAATAATGCTGGAGGGATTGAAGGAGAGAGCATGGCAGGAGAGGATCCGTGTGCAACATTACATTCTATCAAAAACACAATTAAAAGAATCAAATCTTACTAAGAGAAACAATCCGAGAATGAAGACACAGAGAAAATTGTTTAAAATACAAAATCAATATTTAAATAAATAAAATTTTCATAGATTTCAAAAAAATAGTAAATTGTAATTAAAAGAAGATCGTAAAGAAAACAAAAGGGACTTGGTGGCGTTCCCTTGACCTTGCGGAAGACCATTATTATTGATGATTCTTCTCTACTTCTAAGGATGACCTTATTAAGGGGTTCATAGATCACTCTTCTCCACTTATCCCTAATTTTTATCATAGACCTTCCACCTTTGTTCTCTTTTCTGGAAAAACTCAATTTGTGTACTGTAATATGCGTCACTAAATTGGAATTGATAAATATAAATGTTTCATGGAAATTTTTTCGAATCATAAATCTTAACTTGTGTGGAACTCAAAGTTCAGATTATACTCATACCTAGTGATCCTGAATGAACCATTATTTGAGGAAACCACAGAGTTAGATATTGAGTACACATTACCCTTTTTACCGTCTTTCTCAAGCTTATAGATGAGAGTACAACACACAATAACGTTGATTTTGTGTCCTTGTAAAATGTCACAGAGGGCTAAGTTAATATCATAAGATAGAATATATAAATAGTCCTGAATCCTAATATTCACCTAAAAATTAATACATATACGGTTGAATCCACACTGATTATATCCAAATAAAAAGGGTGTTTGTCGCGAGACACAACTCAGACAAATCACACACAAATAATGAAAACAACAACATTGTGTACCAAAAATATCAATAATATATGTCAAAAAATGAAACAACAACATCCCTCGTCAACTGGGTTAATTCATAGATGAATTCGATTTGGGGAGGTACACATAGTTGATTTTTAAAAAAAAAAGTAAAAAAATTTCGCAGAAAAAAAAAAAGTTCCAGAGACTTCAAAATTGTGTGCAAAACTAACTACAATATGTGCATTATATAGTAGAAAATTTTGTAGGTTTAATGTGCATAAGGGGTTGAAAATTATGGGTTTGAAGGGAATTGAGCAATTTCAAATTGAATAATTCAAAATTGCCAAGTCTTACACGTTTTTAGGCTCGATATGATTTCCTTTAATTATGGTTTAGTTGATATTACGCATTGAATGCAATCATGTAATAAAGGAGTTTCTAAAATCATGTATTGTGATGACCGTGTGTTGACATTTACCAAAAATTTAATATGAGCAAAGAAGAGGTTTGCGACGTGTACTCTTGAATAGAAGAGGTTTCAATTGTTTATACTGTAGATGTGTGTGTCATATCTAATGATTGATAATTATTATCATTAATGATTTTCAATTACACCACTGATTTTTTTTATTTATGTGTAACACTAGAATTCAAATCCTATGAAATCATTAAGATTTTACAGCTTATTGATACTCGAGGAAACGAGCAAAGATCATGAGTGGAGAAATCAAGCAAAGCACGGAGGATTCCGAGATTGGCGGGCAGATAAAATGATTGAGGGAGAGAGGAAAAGACCAAAATATCCCAAACGATATTTGAAACACAACCAAAAGCTTTGAACAGAAGAAAATCAATCCAGGGTATAGTCAACCGAAACAGCATCAGAATGTTGGGATTATTACTAAATATGTGGTCTGTTGACATTAATTACTATCAGCTTTCGCACATTACTCCTTTAAATTGCCACAAAAGTAAGGATTACCCTCAAACCATTCCTTCGTTTTTGAAAATAGTAGTCTAGGTATGTTTTTCCCTCAAAAATAAGTACTCTAACTATTTTTTTTTTTCTTTCTATTATCCTACTATTTTAATCACCGATAATTTTTTATTTTTTTTTGCATACACTCTTTCCAACAAACTTGTTGCCACATTTTCCCCCTCAAAACAAAAGATTGTGATAAAATCCTAGTACTTTCTTTGCACACTTTTATCTCTTCAATAAAATTGATGGGGACCTCTCCCGTAACAAACAATTACAAAAAGACAAACTTTGTTAAATAATTAAAAAAAACACTTAGATTAAAAACAACTATTTTTAGTTTTTCCTTCCAAAAAAAAAAAATACTATTTTTAGTTTTATTGAAAGAAGCAAATATGAGTAATTGACAAATTGTACCCTTAATCTATCAAAACAACAATTAAATAGGAACAAAACGACACTTGAAAGAAACAGAGCGACCCGGATTTAGGACTTAAAATTTGGCTCCTCAAAAGTGTAAGTTAGTAAAGTAAAAAACATTATCGTGTAACCACCCGTGTAACAACCCATGGATTGTTACGGGTGTGCACATAATATCAACCATTGGTTGATTTTTATCTAAAATGAATTGTTCACTTTAGAGGAGTCTTATCCCGGTTCTAAATACATCACTTTGGAGGAGTCTTATCCTAGTCCCAAATACAAGAATGAAATAATTGATCACACAATTTATATTGCAAACACACAAGACAGAAATCTAAACCTCGAAAAAGAAAAACTAGCGGAAATAACGACAATGACATTTATGAACTGACCAGTTTAACAATTACTCTGTCAAGAAAATCAGAAGAAAAAAATGGCAACTAATGAAATACAAAACATTTGGACCCCTAAGGGATGGGCCACTATCTTGGAGAAACTTGGCATATGATTAAGCCAACTGGAAAACAAAATCCTTAGCTTTATGGTTTAACTTTTCCCTCAATAAACAACTCTACGACATCAAAACAAAAAAAAAATTATACAACTGATGAAAATACCTGACTGGGAAGCTCCACTTTAATATTCTTAACTGTAATACAAATGCTCAATAACTCAAAGTGAGCATAAAAAGAAGGGAATTTGAAACTAGTGAAACAAGGCAGAGACGTTCATCCAGTAAAAAAGACATCGGTATACTTGTGCAAAGTCTTTCGATTCACTCGAACAGAGCCTGGCAGGCCTCAATGTCAGATGCTTGTGAATCCAACACAGCTTGCCCGGATGCAGAGCTAATTACCTGCACTGCAGAGTTGAATATTGCTTTCTGGAAGTAGTCGTCGCCCACCTTCTTAAGGATCTCTTTGACCACCTTAAAGTCCAAACCCCCAGACAAAACTAGTTTCCCTATTATCTCACCAAAGTTATTTGGTGCTTTAGGTAAATCTATGCCAATATCATCCAGCAGAGAAGCAAATAACAAACATCCAGTCCCTATGTCTCTAGCTGTGAGAATCTTCTTTGTAAACAGATACTCAATAAGATTGGCAACAGGTTGAACACGTGGTGGACTTTTATCTAGTCCTAGAGAAATGGCTTCCTTCACAACCTCTGGGTGATAAGTCGGAGCTTTTAGTTCCTCCACACACTGTAATGCCTCGTCAAAAAGCCGAACATTGAAATATTCTTCCAAAAGAGAGACAGTTTTGCGGTGAAGATCATCAATATTCAATTTTAATGCTGGGGCCTGTGGCTTCTCAGGGGGTGCAGCAGAAACAGGTTTAACAGGTGAAGGGATTTGACGTGCAGGCTCTGTACCTGAAACAATATTTGATGGTAGAACAGGAGTACCACCTCCAAGCACCAGGGCACTATTCTTCCCACTTATAAGACCACTACTGCCTTGAGGCAGTAACTTTGAGTTTAGGACTGATGGCTTTGAAAGATAAGGAGATTGGCCACGTCCTCCAGTTTGAGCGCCAGACATGTCTCCTCTTGGCATAGATCTAGTCCTGGGCACCTCCCAGTTATCATTATCAATACCAGGCATCCCAGGCATCTTCCTTGCACCCGGCATCCCAGGCATTAAACCTCCTGTACCAGGTCGGGCAATGGGGAAGCCCCCAGCTCCCGTGTTACCTTGAACACCAGTAACACGGGTGTTTCTCAAACCTGCAGTGGCACCTGGACGCAATCCAAGATTCTTTTCTGCCTCATCATGGATTTCACTGATGGTTTTGGCCTTGATCTAGATACAGATAGAGTAAAACATTAATACTTTTGATATTAAAAAAACAAGTAATTCAACCTTTGAATTTTGAGACATAATGTATATATGCAGAACAGAACATTTTAAGTTTACCTCTTCACGTCGTGGAACCCAGTTACTAGCACGCAAATCTATAACATCACGAACCATGAATTTCATCCGTGGTGCAAGTTGAGGATTTGTGCTCAATTCTTTCAACCGGCCAAAGTACATATCATTTATACGCCGTGATTTTGGGCTTTCATCAAGCTGCTTGCCAATAGTGTTGAAAAAATGACATATGGCTTCAACATTTTCCTCAGCCGGACACACATTGCTGTCAGCAGCTCCCAAAAGCTCCTGTTCATAACATCGGTTAACCAAGAAGGAAAGTGAATACTCCTCCCAAACTAACAAGAAATTACATTACAGTCAAGTCATAAGTCCTGCAAGAACCTGAACAATGTGATGGACAATCCTTTCAGGAACCATTTTTTGCTTCAGCAGCTCACCAATTAAACGGATGTTTCCAAGGGTACGAATTTTGACAAGTCTATCCTTGTCACGTCGCTCTGTCTCCTGCTCAGGGGAAGTCATCTGCGCCAATTCTTCCCTCAGTTTGCCAGCACCTTCAAAAGCTTCCTGGCAATTATCCAAGAGTAATCTCTTAAAAGTTATTTCTTTCCCACCAGATTCTTCAGATGGGAATGAAGGCAGCTTCTCATTAAGATCAGAACACAGCTGAGCATACATGGGGCAGAATGTTGGTTCCAGCACTGCCTTATCAAATATCAATGAAATGACTCCCTGCAATTACAAAGAATGTCAGTTGAGAACAACCAACAAGGATGCAAAGAGAAATATATTTTCAAAAAAAGGAGGGGGAACCTTCAATATGTCAGCTGATGTAATGCCAGAATCGATCAATTGACCCTTCAGGAGATCAAATTTTTCAGGAGTCAACTTGTTTAATATCCTGCATTGAAGTAGTTAGGAGCATTTAGCATAGAAGTAGCACAAGTCTAAGAATTCTGAAGGTTCGTAATTGAGTTCCTTCATTGAAAAAGCAAACCAATGAAATGTTGAAACAGAGCTCAATGGTTTACACATGACAAAATAATAAATACAAGAATCTTGTCCAACTCGCAAATATTGACTTATGGTTATTATGGAAATTGGATAAGGTACAGTCCCCAAAACTGTTCTTGATAAATATCCAAAATTACTAGGCATTAGGGTACATAAACGGAAGTAAGGATTTGAGACAGCAAAGTCAAACGGAAATCAGTATAAAACTCTTAACAGATGCTAAAGAATTGAAAATTACCCTTTAACAGTCTTTAGGACACGATCCTTGTCAGAGAGAGTTCCCCTTCTGGCAGACCATGGTACCTCAGCCTTGACTAGAGTAGGAGCAGGTCCTCCCTGAATTAATGAGACAAAGATTTATAAACAAGACCAAATAAGCAATCCATTGTACACTGTGTGCAAACTATACAAAGTGCCATCTATTTAAAATCTTCTACTTCAAGGGTAAAAAAAAACCTTAGTTTCTCAACAATGTGAGACTCAAACAAGAGCTCGTAAAACATAGAAAACAAAACAGATATTGTGCAGTTCTGCAAATGTTTATTACCCCTTGGTTAGTCCTCGGTTGGTCTTGACGATTAACTTGACTAGTATTGCCAAATTCTCTATTTTCCTTGATATTATCCCAAGACCTCTCATCTGCGTTAGCAGGAGGTTGTGCAGAACGGCCACGCCAGTCACGGTTATCTGGTTCAGAGTATCGGTTTTGAATTTGAGTCGGGGGCTGCAGAAGATAATATAAAGATTAATACAAAATATAAACTAAATATTTTGACAATGGTCATAAATAAATTCATAAAAAAGACAATGTATAAGTGCACATGACAAAAGAATAAAATAGTGGCATGTCATTCAAACACAATAATTTTTCATTCATTGCTGAAATGATCCCCAGCAAGATACTACTATTAGTATGTGTTCAATGCCTAATAAATCAACACACAACTTCAACAATCAACATATCCTTTGCGATGAAAAATGATTCAACCTTTTACAAAGCTAACAGAATATAAAGAAGATAGAAAACACACTCACATTGTTTTCTACACGACCCCAACTTTGATCTTCACCAAAAAGTTCAGCATCAATATCATGTCTGAGCTTTAAAATATCCTCAGGGGTCTCCTCAAGAGTCTGTGAATAAAAGAAATGTTAGCCACAAAATACATCCACACAAAAGCAGTTCCCTAGAGAAAATAGGTCCAAAAATGACCCAAAAGTATACAGAACATTTATCCATAGACTTGGACAACGGCATGGGTGGCCTTTTAATGAACCATAAGCTTCATGGAAAGAAAAAAAAAACAGAATAATTGAGGAAGAATTGTAAATAGGCAGCAGGTGAACAAAAACTCATTAAGGAACAATATAATTAATTTGAAAAGGAAAACACTAAGCAGCAGGAGTAAATTATCAATTACCTCTCTAATATGTAAAAGCTCTTCTTTGGTATATCGCACACGCTCACGGCTCTCGAACTGCGAATCTCCAACCTATAATGCCAAAAGTAGTTAGATACAAATCCCATAGCATAGTCATAGTCAAACTAGCACCATTCAAACATGCAACCCAACGAAAGAAAATGACTCAAAGTTAGAATGCAATGAGATAAATTCTATGCACGAACATCACAGTGAAAATTGAGTCCATATATGGATTAACCACACATAGACCAAGCTGTAATCGGTATGAAATATGAATGATACAGAGAAAAACGTATATATTGACCAAAATACCAAAAAAATATATCAAATATTACGCAACAAAGAAGTTGCAGCATCAACCAGAATTCTGAAACTAAGTTCAATGTATGTGGGATCTTCATGGGTAATTTGAGACTTCGTCAAACCCACCTAAAGCCCACACATTGCTTTCTGTCCATATTTACAGCAAGTACACGTACTTAAGTGTCCAACCAAGAATTAGGACATTAAAATCAAGCCTGCCCTCTGTCTTATGGGGTCTTAACTTAAATCCTGGGTTGTTAGACAGCAAACAGAGGGCAGTAAATAATACGAACAAGTCTTTAAGTATATTTTAGTTGGTTCCTCTATAGCGTTATTGCCATGCTTTTATAAAGTTGTCAAACAAATAAGTTAAATTCCAAAATACACAATCATCAAAATGAGACACATTCAAGTCAACTGATTTAGATTAAATGAAACCACGTATCAAATCAATGGATTTAGATTAAATGGAACCACATAATAAAGCATCGTTAAAGACAAATATTATGTCGTCAAAAGACCTCGCAACTCAAATTTAATAAACCCACGCTTAAAAACAAAAAATTTGTCGGCAAAAGACCTTGTACCTCAAATTAAATTTAAAAGAAGCAAAAAAACAGCAACAGATTGAATCTTAATATTAATCACATTGATCTGAAATTTAAAAAAATAAAAGATAAAAAACCCTTAACTATTTACAAATCTATGGATTAAAATTAAATGAAACCATGTAATAAAGACGCATGTAAAGACAAATTATTTGTCGGTACACGACCTCCCAACTCGAATTAAATTTAACAGAATCAAAAAAAAAAACACAACAAATTGAGTCTTAATATTAATGAAATTGATCTGAAATCATAAAAATTATAAAAAAAACATTGACTATTTACAAATAAAGTAAAAACATAAACATTAAAAGACTGTTGTATTAGTGAATTAAACAGAATATGCGTGGGATCTTTATGAGTAATTTGAAACTGAGTCAATCCCACCTAAAGCCCACGAATTGCTTTCTGTCCATATTTACAGCAAGTACACATACTTAAGTGTCCCACCAAGAATTAGGACATTAGACCTTTATCTTATAGGTCTTACCTTAAATCCCCAAACAGTAAACAAAACATAAAGGTATTCAAGTCTATGTTAGTTACATCTTCAGAAGTGTTACCTTAATACTTTTTAATAATAATAGAACATATCAGTTCAATTCCAAATTACACAATCATCAAACCCAGACACATTCAAATCTATTGGATTTAAACAAAACAAAACCAAATTATAAAAAAACATAGTGCTATTAAACACTGACACCTAAAGACATTTTTTTTATCAGCACCAGACCTCACACGTTAAATTAAATATTAAATTAAATATAAAACATACAATATAACAAACAAAAAACAGCAATTTATTGAGGCTTGATATCAATCAAGTTGATCTAAAATAAAAATAAAATCATAAGCATTAAACGAATCATTAGCAATGAGAAAAAATCAAAATTTGAATTAAAAGGGGGTGTGAAAAAGCAGATCCAGATAAAAGGGGTTTAATTATACCTTGAAAGCGAGGAGAGAAACAGCACCAGCATTAGGACGAAGATGAGAAAGATCAGATGAAAAGGAACCAAAAGCAGGTGAATTGGAAGAGGAAGAATCGAATCTAGGAGCGAGAAGCCTGTTTCCTCGACCACCACCAGGCCTCAAGCTAAGAACTGTTTGATCACCTTGCTGCATACCGATCTAAAACGCTTGAAAGAGATTAATTGCTTGCAAACTTCACCGAATAGATGAATGAATTAATCAAAAATTGATTCAGCGGCGGCGCCGAATCGATTCAAAGAGAAGAAGAAAAGGATAGAAAATTGAAGAAGAAGGATTGGATTGGATTGGATTTTGAGGCTAGCTAGGTTATTGTATCGAATGGATATTTCTCTCTCTTCTACGGAGTGAGAAGAAGAGAGAACTGCGTTGCGTTGCAAAGGAGGGGTAACAAAAAACCCTTATTTCACACAAGATTTGTGCGTTGCGTTGCTTAATATTATTTTATTATTATTTTTTCTACAAATTAGGTCAAGTAAGGTTTATATTTGTATTCTTTATTTTTCGCAAACAACATTGGACTGTTTTGGATATATCCATGTTCCTACTTTATATCCACACCCCCCGTCTCAAGATAAATTCAATCTTTAGTTACAATGTTGTTATTATCTTGTTTTGTCTAAAAAAAAAATACTATTTAATTTTTGACAATATAGGTGTGAATAATGAGAAGTATGGTGGGATTTGTTAGGATAGAGGTTAAAGAGAAGACAGTAACTGTTTGTTTGTGGAGGATCTTTTATTATTCTTTGTCATTAATAAGTTAGAACGGAACATGTATTTTGGATCTCCAAACATAAATGTTGATTGTATTTGAGTGTATATCGTGTTTGGTAGATCAATATATGTGTGTTATTATGAGATTCATTTACCTCTACAACTTGAATGATAGTAGGATCGATAAATGGTGTTAACGGTGCATTACAAGTTGAAACGGGAAGTTTCACAGGAAAAACAATTTAAGGTGTTCAATTGTGGAAAAATATTTGTATGGATTTTTTAAGGAACTGGTGTAGTGTGGGTTGTGAACAATTATATGTAACTTGTATTTTTTACATAAAAACTTATATTTTGTATTGCGTGTGGATGTAATTTGTGTTTAATGATGACATATATGCAGAAGAGAGAATATTTGAATGAATGAACTATAGTAGACAATTACATATAATATGTATTTTTCACACAATTTTTTTTATATAATTTGTATTACATCCGGATGTGATGTCTGCTTAACAATTGATTGTATGCAAAAATTGACTTTTGCCCAAAAAAAAGTGATTGTTTTCACTCAATGTTGGAGTTGTAAATGAGAGGAGACGACTAAGAAATATCGCAAGATCCTTGAAAGAGTGAACATTAATGAATCAAAAAATCATTAAGATTAACTCGTTATCATATGTAAGAAACGCAATAAATTGTACTCATTATCATCAGTAGACACGATTAAAAAATACTCTCTATGGTCACTATTATAAGCAAAATTCCACATTTTAGATACATTAAATAATTAATGTATCAAGTATATAATAAAGACTATTTATATTAATTATTCAATGATCTAAAAAGTGGAGTTTTGCTTATAACAGTGACTGAATGGAGTACTATTCTAAGAAAAGGTAACAATATCTCGCAACAAATCGATTGGATTAGAAATTATGAATTACATGAATAAGGAATAGAATTAAAGGAAAATCATAAAAAGAGTGAACTTTACATGTAGATGGTGCCCTCAGTTTGTTAATGATAATGAGGATGATTAACCTTTAAGTCTCCAAAAAATGAATTGATTATCTCGTTACGATTCGACTTGCTCACCCTATTTGAATAACTGGTCTGAAAAAATACGTTCAGACTACAGCGAATAGACCATAATTGGCATAACCAGAAACTTGAAATGGATTTCGCAAAAGCGTACAATCTAAACACAAAGAGTTAAAGAGAAAAGATAAACAAATGGAAAAGACTATATTTGATTGAATATAAGAGATCTTAGGTATTGGATATTTCTCTCTCTTACATGCAGTGAGAATAAGAGGGAATTTTGTGTGTTACGACAAATGGGTCACAAAAATCCCTCACTAGAATTAAAAGATGACAAAAAAAACGACATCTGGTCCTTCAATTTGATGGAGTGTATTGAACACAACCACATATTGAACATCACTATAAACGCAAATCAAAAATTTGCAAACAAAGTCACAACAATCAAGTTAATAACATACAACGGCAAAATGCCCACAGATGATATTATAAAATCAAAGTGACTGAGATACTCGTGCCTCTGTGTCTGCAACATTGACATTAAAGTCCTTGATTGCAATTGTAATTGATTGAAATTAATCTTTCAATAAGAATCAAACAAACACCACGATCAAATGAGAAATCAAACAACACAGCACATGACGGCAAACAACACAAACTTGGACAACGAAATCATGAAAATAAACCATAGAAGAAAAACTTGATCTATGTAAAAAAACTACTTATTTAGATTAAACGAATAAGAATAAACAAAAGATATATAGATGCAAATAGGTGTCTTTAGGCCAGAAAAATGACCCATAAATAACCAAAAAGTGACACCCCACCTCCAAAGTAAATTCAATATAGAGTTACAATTTTAATTGATTTTTCTACAACAAAATCTAAGATTTATTAATCTTTGATAAAAAATTTAAAGACTTATTTTTGGTAGTGCGACTTATTTAATGATATGATGTAACTTTTTTAAATAAAAGAATAACAAATTTTGGTAACATAGGTATGGATAATTATATGTATGGTAAAGTTGGTTATGCCAAAGGTTAGAAAGAGGATGTAGTGAGCAGTTATGGATGATCTTATATTGTTATTTGAAATTAGCAAAATAAAATTTGCATTATGTATCTTCAAATATAAATCTTGATTGTATTTCAGTGTATATCATGTTTGTTATTTGTTGAATTGATATATACAATTTAAGTTTTAGATGTAATGAATGCGGACCAATAAAGAGTGACATTGTTACGTTAAAAATTTAAAAGAAGTTTTAGAGAGAAAATAATTTAATTCATCGATCTGTTGAAAAATTGTTCGATTAATGAACACTAGTACAGTGTAAATTTTGAATGATTACACATAATTTGCATTGTTTGCACACAAAAATATATTATCTCTTGGTTAAAAAAAAATTTGTTATCGCTAAGTGTTCAAGTCGTGAATGAGGGGAGATGACTAAGGAATATACAAAAATCTTGGAAGGAGCAAGCTTTGTGGATTCGAATAATAATAAAAATTTACTCATTATCATGGATAGACACGATAAAAAAATATTACTCCAAGAAAAGCAACAACGTCGCTCCATATAACAACTTTAATGGATTAGAAAATAATCGATAACCTAAATAACGAAATGAATAAAGTAAATCATAGAAGAGCTGGTAAATGGTGATAGCAAGACACAAGTCTATCTAGTGCATGTGACATAATAGAGATAAGATGTGATAGCAAGACACGATTCTATCTAGTCAATCAAATAGAATAATTATGAAGAGAAAACACAAAAAATGGCTATTTATAAAATATAACAAGATGCATTACCTGAGAAAGACAACTATAAGAATTAAATAATGGAATAGATAATCTACGTGCATTGGTGCATTTATGATTTACGACATTAGGTTGTTAATCGAACATAAAATAAGGATTTAAATTACAAATAGTTTATAAAATTAGTAAAAAGTTTATTGTATCCCTCACATAGGTGCACAAACCAATGTATTTGAGTCAGTTGGGTGAGTAATTAGTTCATATTACAAACTAAATAATTTGATTTAAATGGTTAATAAACTTCAATAAACAACAAATTGTTGATCATAACTTAAATCTGATTTTATAAGTAGAACAATTGTAAACTTTATCTACCTCACAATAAAACTTTGGATTATTAGGTTCATTCCTTTCGAATTCAATGGTTAACAAACACACACAAAAATGTTCACACCAAACAAACGATAAATAAAATTAAAAATCACACAAAATCGATAAAAAAAAACCTGAAAATCACAGGTCAATTTACTTTTTCCTTTATCCACACATAGAGAAAAATTACTATTTAATTAAACAACTTTCTCAAAACTCAATTACATCGCAACGAAAAATTAATTCATTATTCAACAACATTGGCACTACGGCCTCAACGTAAACAACTTTAATAAAATTCTAATTCAAATAGTTTCAACAACAAAGTTCATGAATAAAACGTAACAAATGGAAAACAATGCAATTATCCCCATCCTGTTACGTATCAGAGCGACCCTAAGAAAACACATGAAAGAGTCAACTCACAACAACAGCTAATCTTGGTTATCTGCACGTTACCCACGTAGAGGCAACATTTAAACAGAAGGGGTGAGATTCACATTCAATAATAATAGATATACAATTTAACAACATAATTTAACAACATAAACAACAACTAAACAATAGTAATACTTCACACAATTCTTTAGTTATTTCTGCTTGACATTAAAACAACGACAACAACTCAACAACTCGACGACGACAACGACTACGTGACAATGCAATGGCACAACAACAACTTGACTATGCAATATGCATGTGGTACCAATCAATGTGTTAGAGCATAGGCTCTCAATTCAATGTGTCAAGCATAGGCTCTCAAATCAACGTGGTATGAATGATTAAACATTCAACAGGGCATAAGCCCCCAACTTTATATGAGTATGCATGTACTCAACAACATATTCAACAACAACGTACAACTTCAACGACATTGACAACAACAACGACGACTTGCATGAATAATAAGGCGTTAACACGACTTAATGCAACAACGACAACAACTTCAACGTAATCAGCACTTAGCAACATAATCAACAACATTATATAAATATATCCACATAAAGTTATATATATAAATCATCCATCAACGGTATTTTGACAATTAACAACATTATTCTTTGCAAATAAACGATGATCTCATTCACACATCTATAATTACGAAACTCAAGCATTCATACCTTAATTAAACTCCTAATACTCAAGTTTTGATGTTTAAAAGCAAACCATAAGTTTTGGGACGACTTGGAGATAGTTATGCTAAGTTTCCTTAAAATTTCTTTAAGACCTACTTGGAGTGTTTTCATCATAACTCAAAATTCACAAAACATTTTCAAGTCAAACCAAAGCCATTGGAAAGCTAACAAAATTATCTAAAACTTTCATGTTTCTACCAAAGGTGTAA
>Ga0315915_1000229_pt1 | contig 50583 bp, 35 predicted proteins | sample MpolbnodulesMG_FD_207738 | JGI IMG/M metagenome (GOLD analysis project Ga0315915, IMG submission 207738) | Medicago polymorpha root nodule microbial communities from Los Angeles, California, United States - branched nodules | ecosystem: Host-associated > Plants > Roots > Nodule | place: USA... | reverse complement strand
GGGAAAATGTCATTAGAATAGAATACATGCCTCCAGCTAAAAGATTGAAAACATTGGAAATGACTTTTTGTTGTTTTCAATACTACCAAATCTGAGACCATTGTTTCGCAAAATATGAAACAAAATGAAAACTCCAAATGGTCAACAAACACATCCAATTAGCCAAACATTTATTTGCCAACACCAATCATACCTGCATCCACATTGACATCAATCTCGGATTCTTCAGCAGTTCCAGAATTCCCACCTGCAGCTCCCAAGTAAAGCTCATTCAGGCTCTTGATAGCAGCATCTAGATCGTTGTCACATTCTTGGAGAGCTCTCTCAAGAACCTGAAAGTTAAAATATTAATACACGGGAAAAACATTCTTACATTAAATGTCGCATAAAAGTATACAATGTAGTAGTATTTTCCCTCCATCAAATATCTCTTTCATTACCCTCCTGAACTAAATAAAAAGAGTAGATTTATTTTCATTCCGCTCAACTAAACACAGTATATCTCATTCAAATTCAATCCTACTCACCCCCTCCATCAGAAATACCTCTCACAATCTTCCTTTCATTTGAAACAAACAAACCCATATTAAAAAACAACAATTACTAAATTTCGACATAGATAGTAAATCCCCAATTCGTCCCCTGAAGTTGTAGGCGTCAGGCATTTAAACCTTGAAATTTGTGAATAAAGACAAAAAAGACTTGATTTTGAATTACCACCTTGAAATTTGCAAATAGGCAAAAAAGACCCGATATTTAATTACTGTCAAACTAGTCCATACAAGTTAACAAAAGGACCAAATTGTCTGATGCCATTCAAAATCGGGTCTTTTTTGCCTATTCACAAATTTCAGGGGTATAAATGCCCGACACCTACAATTTCAGAGTGCAAATTGGTGATTTTGCTACTCTAGATACAGTGAGAAATATCAAATAATCAGTTTCTCAATGCAAATCAACATATCATCATTCATAAACATAACCTTATTAGAAAACCACAATCACCCATCAAACCATCTTCAACTCAGATACAATTATAAACATTAAATAACCAATTACTCAATTCAAATTGTCATCATCATCATATACAGACAAATTCGTCCATCCCAAAAAAATATATCATCGTTGATTAGCAAAAGCCCGAAATTAAATAACAAATAAACAAATCCAAGCATTGAACTAAACATATCAGCATTCATAAACAATCATTTCCTCATTTTAAATTATTTTCGTCATCATCATTCATTAGCAGAAACCCAAATTCAACTAACAAAACAACAATAAAGCATCTCCAACATAATCAGTTACTCAATTCAAAACATATCATCAATCATGACAACAATTACCAATCTAACCATCTTGAACTCAGATACAACTGTAAATACCAAACAATCAAATGCTCAATTCAAATAATATAAACAATTCCATGCATTAAACTAAACATAAAATAATATAAAAACAAAACAAAATTAAATTAATCATATTATATTATAAATGAAATGAAATTAAATTAAATACATTTTATATATAATATAGATAAATCAACATTCAAAAAATAAAAAGGAAAATGGAAAAAGGGAAATTAGTACCAATTGGTCCATATGAGGGAAGAGATTACGAAGCTGATCAAAGAGAGAAGGAATAGTCGGAAAACGAATCGGAGAAGTAGAAGAGGAACAACGAAGCCTCTTAGATAAGGGAGGAGAAGGAGGAAGTTGTTCTTCAAAGAAAGATCTCTTGCTTCCGCACACAGCAGCAGACATCGTTCTTCCGATGCTGACTATCGAAGAATTCGAATTCGATCCAATTTCCTCCTCCTTTTCCTCTTCTTCGTTGATTTTCCTTCTTCGATCTATATCCAATTGAAATTGGATGAAATTAGGGTTAGGGTTTAGAGAGAATTGGGGATTTTGGTGATGGTGGAAAAGAGAAGGGTTGAAATATTGAGGAGAATGTGTATTTATAGGGAATGAATGAATGAAGAAGAAAGCGATAGAGATCGGTGCCACGTGCTTATGAGCGCGTAGTCGCAAAACGGTTACAGGAAAACAAGAAAGGTGAAAAAACTGAAAATTATTACTGAATTTTTGTTGTTGATTTTATCTTTTATATATAATAACTAGCTTTATTGGTTTTTTTTTTTTTTAGGTAACTTAAATGTGACGGAGCATGCAAGGATTCCTTGGATTTAGTTGGTTGTGGTGGTCTATTTTAAAATTTAGATGATAGATGTCTTTAAGGATATTTTTGTAAAATCGAAAAATGTGACGAGCTTTGTATGAAATGTGGAAAATTTACTTTTAGGAATGCAGCTTGCTTATAGATAGAGTTTTCACCATCTTCAACTTCAAGTGGAAAGCAAAACAAAAATTCTGATTGACATGATCACAAGAAAAGTCAAAATCAATGATGATCCATTGATGCACCGTATTTTGGAGCTCTTAAAATTAAATTGGCAAATGTATTTCAATTATCGTTGGCGAGAAGAAAATATGAGTGTTGATTGGCTAACTAATCTTAGCTTTTCTCTGGATTCTTTTAACAATTATGCTATGGAGACACCTCCCTGTGAGGTCTCTAGTCTCCCTTTTAACAATATATATTTTCTTTAATTAATATTCATCGTTTTTAATTAGTAATTTATATTCTTATTATAGTAGTGTTATTCCTATTTTAATATGATTTATATTTTCTTTAATTAATAATTGAATAATATTATAAAAAGATATAATAGTAAAAAATATATTTTAAATGAATTGGGAATTAAAAAATACAAGACTAAAAAGAGGTATCCCCTTTATACAGACATTTGTTATATAGATAAACAAATAAAAAGTTTTATTAACGTGTATCCTTATGAAATACAAATAAGTTTGCTTCCGGAAAAAGAAAAAAACATGTATTTTGAACATTTGTTACAAATCAGAAAAGTGTACCCTATCAAAGGAGTATACCATACATCGACTCATGTGGAGGTCGATGACCATTCAAGCATCTTTTGACACAAAGAAGTTTCGTTGTATGTTTTTCTATTTGTGTGAAGGCTTATGAACAATAAGATTTCATCTAAAGACAACTTGGTCCGATGTGAATTTTTACAATTTGCGTCTTTGTTATGTACATGAGGTTGTGGGAAAGATGAAATTGTTAAATCATATGGTTTTTAGAAACATCTGGGTTTAGGTTCTCATGTGACTAATTATATATTGTGTTCTTCCTTGTTCTTTTTTAGATCAACTCTTCAATTTGGTGGTTTTGTCTTGTGCTCTAAAAAGATGGTGTTCTTGTCTGTATTTGATTTAGATGACTTGCATTTGCATCATTTGAAAGGAAAAAAATTTCTCGTATTTTCTCTTATAATGAGATACCATTACTGCAATTGATGGATAAAGTGAAAGTTGTCGTTTATTAGTGGTTAAAAGCTAAGAATTTGAATTTAACTTTTAAGTTGAATTCTTAGTGGCATAATCATTTGATTTGTCATGGGATGGCCACTTTGTAATTTGATGCTTTTGTTTAGGCAATTTGATGAGGTATGTGTATCTTGATATTTTGTTAAATCTATTTTAGAGACACCTCATTTTCTACGTTATATTATTATTATTTTGGCTTCGTTAAAAAAGTATAATGTTTGAGAAAGTTTATAAAATTACGAGTGTAATATATATGTATATATCACACAATGTGGAATCATAGAATTTCCTCAAAAAGAGGCAATCATCCTTTAATAAAGAAGGAATGACCGCAGGAGTATGCCAAGTAATGGTGGCTCCTACGATAAGGCTAAGTTCGGAGTCCTTCCTTCTTTATAAAGCTTGTGAGTTGAGTGAAGTTAAGCTTTTGGAAGAAAAATCTTGAGGAAATATTGATGATTTCTTTGTATGGCATTGTTTGCATAAGCTCAATAGCATAGTAATAGTAATAGTAAAGAGAAATAACAATACTAGAAAAACTACTCAATTAAGTGCTTATGTATAAGTTATCTCTATAGCAAAAGATAAAATAAGTGCAAACTTTTTTCATATAAGTTGTATGCTGTTTTAATAACTTATCGTAGATAACATACGAAAGTAAGCCTGAAAACAACCTATGAACATGTCATAAGTCGTTTCTATGAGTTATGCCAAACTGTTTCACCAGGGTTTATGCTAATAGATAAACTCAAATAAGTCAATCTAATAATAACAAACTCAAATAATTGCTTAAAACTTCAAAATCAATATTTAATACACCAACTCATATAAAGACCATAGTTCTTTGAAGAATGGACAATCATTCATAGATCACTTTGTCTTTCAATTCATGTTTCAATTCTTCTGAGATAAAGCGTAACCAGTCTCGACTTGCTTGATCGACCTGCTCACTTATCAGTAACTATGAGCTGCGTTCAACAGTATTCTATAGTTATAGAGCTTCTAAACATTTCACTGCTCTCTATATGTGAGAATTTATCTTTAGATTCTCCCTTCAATAACTCTACCACATCAAGCATGGTAGGTCTTTTCTCAGGAAAAACATGAGCACATATCAATCCAGCAATAACTACTCTTTTAAGTTCTTCTTCTACATAATTACCATTTAGTCTTGGATCAGCAATTTCATTGAATTTCTTCTCACAAACCAATATCAATGCCCAATCAACTATTGTTATCTTCAATGTAGAACTAACCTTTATAATTGGTTTTTTCCCACTAGCTAGTTCTAGAAGGAGTATACCAAAGCTATAAACATCACAACTTTCAGTTACTTTACCTGATATAGCATATTCTGGTGCAACGTAGCCTAAGGTACCCTTAACATTTGCAGTCACTTGTGTTGCTCCATCAGGGATCAACCTAGCAAACCCAAAACCACCGATTCGAGCTCGGAAATCTGAATCCAATAACACATTATTGGGTTTGATATCTCTATGGATGATACGCGGCGTTGCTTGGTGATGAAGATACCTGAAAGTCAATGTAAACACAAAATAAGTGAGGCCTAAAACAATTTTTTTGAGAGATTGCTTAATAATATGTATATTTTTTTCTTTCAAGATTTAAAAGTTTTTTCCTCAGTAACTTAGACTTTGGGCCGACCCTACCAGAAGTAACACTTCAAGAATAATGTAATGAGATCATAAAAAATTCGTATTTGGGTTATCTAAATTTCAAAATTCTTGAAGATTTTGCAGTTAGGAAAATTTCAAGTGTGTTTTTGCCTGAATAGCATGAACTTCAATAATTTTAGGACTTGAGAGAATCCAAATCCGAAAAACTAAGGCTGGTACTCACACAATTCCCTCAGCACATCCAATGGCAAGATTCATTCGTCGATTCCAATCAAGAAAGCATTCTGCTGATTGTGGTCCATGAAGATGGGAGAACAAGTTAAAATTTGGCATATAATCATACACGATTAACCGTTCTTGTCCTTCGGCACAATATCCACGTAAACTAGTAAGATTCTTGTGTTGTACTCTTGCCAATATCTCAATTTCAAATGTAAATTCTCTATCTGCTTTGCTGCTGCAAACTTTCAATCTTTTCACTGCAATCTGCATTTGCACACACAGCAAAATATCATCTACTTTATAGAGATCAATATCATACATGAAATTGAGAAAATATCATCTACTTTAATAGAAGTGTCGTAGTACTTGAGATCCATTCCAAAGTTGGCCCCAGTACACATTGCCTAAGTCCCCTCCTCCAAGCTTGTTGTCATGGTTGAAATTATTAGTAGCAGAATTTAATTCCTTCAAAGAAAACACCCTCCATCTAAATCGCTCACTTTCTCCTTTTTTGCTGCATCAATAGATAGATACTAAAATATCAATTTATAAATATTTATTTCACGTCAATTAAAGTTTGAATGTAACCATTGTGCACGTTACCTTAGTTCTTAAAGGACATTCACGTTCTTAAGGACTTGAGGGAAGCATCCCCTATTATTTATTTATTTTCCTTTATATATATATATATATATATATAAAATGTTTGATTGTAAAAAAAAGTACTTCAAGTTGTCTCCAGGTAAAAAAAAACTCATTGAAACACACACCTTGGTGAATAGTTGGTCATGCATTAACAAGTTGTAAACTTAGTCATAATTCATAAGGGTTTCTTAAATTGTACTCGAGAAAATTCTCAAAAATCCTAGTCCTAGCTTAACCCTGAATCTTAAACCCTTTTCTAATATTTTTTTTTCCCTCTTAAAAACACACACACAATCTTGAAATCATAGTCCTAATAAACAAATATATGATAAAAAAAAACCACAATTATTTATTTAAACTAAGATTCATGAACTGTTATCATACCGATCCGAAGTATTTCCGCAACAAAACCAAAAAGCCATATAACCTTTGTAATTGTATCAAAGGAGGTGTTCTTATTGTTCCTCCAAAGCAGAAGTTGTTCCTTGCTAGAGGGTTATGATGAGATATGCCAGTGTTTGATGTTGTGAGAATTTCTAAGTTAAGCTCTTTTTTATTCCATTGTCATCTGTTTGAAAATTTCAACAAAAGAAAAACAAACTTTATCGGACCTTTCATTGAAATGGAATATTTTAAAATTTTACTGTTTTGGCGGAAAATTAAATTATGCACTAATAAAGGGAGATTCGTGACAAGTTGGTTTATAATATATTTTCTTTTAGCAAAGCAGGGCTCCCTCCTGTTAATAAAGAAAAGTTTCTTTCTTTTTGGATATTTGTCGCTTTCAAGATTGATAGAAGATTACTAATCAATATAATTCTTTCATCCCACAATAATTTGTCTCTTTTAAAATTGATAGAAGACTACAAATCAATATAATTCCTTCATCTCACAATAATCAATCTATTTGATCGTTTCGAACATATTAAAAAGAGTGTATAAATAAAAAAAATAAGAATAACATTTCAACTAGATTACTTTTATTTGCTAATCAATATAACTGGAACAATCTTTGGTTGGAATCAGATTCGGCTCTGGTGGTCCAAGCATTCAGTAACAAAAATCTTGTTCCTTGGCAATTAAGAAACCGATGGAAAAATTGCATTGCCCTCTTATCAACAATGAACTTCATGGTATCTCATGTGTATAGAGGAGGTAATCAATGCGCAAACTTGCTTGCCAATCTTGGTCTCTCATCTTATGCTTTAACTGTATGACTTTCTCTGCCTACCTGTTTCAGGGAGTTTTTTTGCTAAGAACAAGTTAGAAATGCCTAACTTTAGATTTGTCAATATGTAGGGAGGTTTGGTTTGGTCCCCCTCCTTTTCGTTTTGTTTTTTGTTCAATATATTTTGGCGGCCTAGCACTTTGCTAGCTACCTTCTTTTTTTAAAGGAAAATTACTTTTATTAAATATCAGTGTGTTTACCATTATTATAATAAATATGAATTGAAAGATATTGATTTGGAAGTGATACTAGTAGTGTCAATTAAAAGGGTATAAATAAAGAAAAATTATAGGTATTTTATAAGTTAAATTACATGTTTGATCATTTACGTTTATTCTTGGTTTCAGGTAAGAGATGTAAATTTCTTCATGCAAATCCTCGCTAAAAGAAAAAAAAATCAACATGGATGGAACATAGAAAAGACGAATAAGACCAAGTTGGATCACCCCTAAAAAAAGATCAAGTTGGTTCTTTTCTCTCATTCATAAGGTACAATCGATTTCTATGTGGTTGATTTTTTCATGGATGAAAGGGTTGTGGGCTTAGATGAATGGTCGATTTGTATTGCTCATGACCATTTGTATTGCTCAAAAGTCATTAGAATTTATCGGAAAGTTACAATATCCGATCACATAAAATCTTTTGAGAATTACAATCCAATCATTATTTTTAGATTGGAGTGTATCACTTGATCAATTTATTTTCAGAGATTAGACAATTTAAGAGATCTTAAAACCAATTACCGTCGATTTGTTTTCATGGAAGATGAATGCAGGTTTGTCAAGGGTGGTGCAAGAGTGGAGCTCACAAGTTAGGTTGACCGATGGACGGTATTCTACTTCAGAAATTGGAGATTGTTGATTGCTTCTTGGATTTCTAAGAGATAAGAGAGGATAGAAAAAAGCACAAACATATTTTAAATAAATCATTGAGTATTTATTATTTTTGAGCTAGTCGGTCACAAGACCATCTATAGGGTTTAAGCACACGTATAAAGATTTTTTTTTTCTAATAATAAAAAATAAAATTAATTTAACATTTTTAAATTATGTGTGTGCCTAAACACTGTACATTTGGTATTGCGACCAAATAAGTATTTATGTGTTATTTTGAATCAAAGTTGACAAACAGTCTTAGCTTTTAAAGGATACATTGACATGTAAAATCAAGATAACAGATTATCCCGCACCTGCAATTTCAAGAATAAAAGTGATGTATTTTAGCAATTTCTGGTAAAAAAAAAACTATAGATATTCATAGAGTAAAAAAATGTATTTGAAATATGTATTATCTTTACATATTTATCTATATAGTTATTAATATTATAAGAGGAAAAACATTTACCATTTTCAATTGCAACACTTCCCCACATGCCCCTCGAAAGCTAATTGACAATAATTATTCATCAGCAAATGTATCATAGCATTATTCAGGATGACTCTGTAATCATTATAGCAAAATTGTGGAACACTAGGTTTTTTTTTTGGACAAAAACTACTCTTGTACACAAATCCCTCACAAGCTGTATAGTAATGACAAATTATGAAGTTGTGCTGCAATAATTTGATGCAATGGATGGACAAATCATTTTCAAACTTTAAGTCTTGGCTAAGACGGATTTGGATAGAATTTAATAAGAATGTGACGAGTGATAAAAGTACTGATAATAATATGCAGTTGTCAATGCAGTTGAGAGAATAATTCAACAATTTAATAACTATAGTATATATACTAATAATAATATGCAGTTGAGAAAATATTAATACTATTAATAGAAGTGTCGTAGTACTAGAGATCCATTACAAAGTTGTCCCCATTCTCCAAGCTTATTGTCATAGTTGAAATTATTAGCAGCAGAATTTAATTCCTTCAATGAAAAAGGATAGGTACTAAAATATCAATTTATACATATACAATTGAAGTCAAAGTTTGAATATGCTTAGAGATTGAGAGGATGTATATGATAATATTGGTATAGACAATTGGGGTGAGTTCTTTAGCATGGGTTTACAATGCTTGAGTTGAATGGAATGATATAACAAAGAACATTGGAGTCTAATAAGTTTAGGCTCTTTGGAAAGACCGCAATAATAATCTAGGCCTAGTATTCTCTAGAGAGATTGAGCTTGGTAATCACATTACTTCTAAGTTCTAAGATGGTTAACATAGCTTATAAGATTGAGAAGGAAATAAATTGTCATCTTGGATTTCGTGGTGAAATATACTTAGGACATGATATTAACCTTCTTCTCGTTGATAAGGACTTCGGGAACGCAAGTTTGTCAAGGGTGGTGCAAAATCTTGGAGGAGAAATTGTAGCAATTGGAATTTGGAGCTCACAAGTTAGGATGACCAATGCATGGTATTCTACTTCAGAACTTTGATTGGAGCTTGTTGATCGCTTCTTGGATTTCTAAGAGATAAGAAGAGATAAGAGTGGATAAAAAAAACCAGATTAACATGCAGCTAGCATAAGTGTTAATTTTGAATGACACTCATTTCGGTCCTATTTATAAAAGAAAAAATTGACTTTTTAAATATATTGAGTTATTGATTTATTTTGTTTAGAATATAGACCAAATACATCATTTATACAATGAATAAAAAAAAACAAATGTTTCTTATAAATAGAACCGGACAGAGTATTTGCTCATAAGTGTTAAATTTGAGGGGTGTTTGTTTATTTTCAAAAATAACAATAAAATAAAATATAAAATAAATCAATTACCCATGTGACATGGCATAACCTTCAATTCGCATAGAGATGTCAGACCATCTACAACGCAACACTTCATTTGGGTGCTTAAACGGGCCCCGATTGTACACATCATTCGTTTTATAATTAATACTTAATAAGCACCTAATCTCTCCAACCCAACACCTCAAAATAATTAATAATTATTATCCTACAATAATTGTATATCATTGAATTTTAACAATAATTTATATATTCATTTTTAATTATATAATTTTAAAATATTGAAGTAAGTTAATTATAAATTATAAAAAAAAGTTAAAACTTGAAAAAAATATATAAAATAAATGATGGTAAATTATTTGTTGTTTTCTTTAAATCCAATCATTGTGTGTTTGTTTTGTTTTTTTTAATTCAGATGGACAAATTATTTGTTGTTTTACTGACGTTTGACAAAATCAAGTTTTTTTTTATTAAGTTTCGTAAATTTGAAGTTATTTATTTTTTTACGAAATCTGCAATTTCATGAGGTAATTGACTTTTTATTCAAATTTCTAGTAAAAAATTACGGATATTAAAAAGTTGATGGAATGATAAATATATTTGAAATATGTATTATATTTACAATTTATCTCTATAGTTATACTATTATAAGAGGGGAAAACACTTATCGTTTTCAAAGATAAATTAAATAGAAGCGTATTTGTAAAAAAATCATTATTTTTTTTAAAAAAAAAAGTCAAATGAATTATATTAAGGGTGCCCCTAATATGGACCATAAAAATAAACGTTCATTGGTGGACCTATACATATGACTTACAACAACCAGTTAGCCTCCATGTTAATAATTGAAATTGAAATTTAATAAAGTGAGGTATGTCTCCTTTACAAAATGTCTCTCCCTTCCTCAAATTATCTGTATTTTACATCTCCATTGTTGGACCTTCATGCTTCATCTCTCTCTCGTTGGAACCTCACCCAACACCACCTCATTGTTCCCCAAATATCGGCCTTCATGACAACCATATGCAACCAAATCAATTGAGAAGAACTTCCTGATACAAATCACCAAACTCAATGATCTTGGGTTGCTTAATTTTTTATATTTTCGAAGCTCATCGTAATTTTTTTCTTCCATACAACTGACATTAAAGTTAAATTAACAAAATGTTGTTTGGGTTTTTGTTTGTCTCATGTAGCTAAGGGATTACATCCGAATGAAAATAGGACTGGCATATGTTGTAGCCAAAACAAAAATGAAATTGCTCTGACATATATGAAAGGTTAATTTTCCTAAAGCAATTTTGAGCAACTGCAAAATAAGATAAAGGTTCAAAATTCTAAAAGTTAATAGACAATTTATGTATTATTCAACCTTCATTGTAGATCCAAATCACATGATTGAACTTGAAAGTGAAAAATGGGTCAAGATCCACTATCTAGATTTGTGTAGAAAACTTTCTAGTGGTATATTCTGCTGGTTCAATCAAAACACAAGATTGAACTTAAAAAATAAAAACAATCAATGTTGTCAAGACTATTTTTTTAGCTCATTCTCCTTCAATACACCGACTCCAGAAGTGAATTTCGTTGCAGATCTAGCATGTTGAGATGATTAGAAGGATAAAGTGGTTGTTGTTTTTTATTGCCAGCATATTGAGATATTATGGGTATTTCTAATTTACAGAATAAACCTCAAAAATCAGTAATTGAAGGTGACTGGATGTTGCAGGTCACTTGTACAGGTCCATCGGTGGACCCTTTTCTTTAGGGTCCATATTAGGGGCTCCCTTATATTAATTCCAACATAAAATTCTAACTTGCACAAGAAGTACAATACGAGGATTTAAAGGTAACAATAAACATAAAGTACAAAATAAACACCAACGCACAATAAAACTACCAAACATTAGCTAGGTGACAAAATTAGATCATTAACACAAACCCCAAACACCAAAGAGGATTAATCAACAAAAAATAAGGTCAAAAACTGAATTCTTGTTTTTAGCTTTCAACCGCCAAAATGATAAAAGATTGAATTTAACATTTTATTTGATCGTAGAATGTGACAATTTCTTTTCTTTCAAAAAACACAAGAAACCAAATCAATTGAACAAAATATCATCTTTTTTTGTCACCTCATAAATTTCCAAATTGAACGAGATGATGAGAAAGATACAACGGACCCTCTGAGGAAATTCCTAACTACCACCGATCAAGTGACCAAATTCCACCATAAAATGTACAACCAAAAACAAATGATGGGCGCTTTCCTCCGACTCACAACCACTCGAACACATATTAGATTTAGACGGTATAATTCTACGTCGAATTAAATTATCCTTCACAGGTATTTGAGCGTAACAATGCCAAACAAATAAAGAAACCTTCAAAGAGAGAACTTTATCCCAAAAATGTCAAAGATGTCATACAGATCTATCTGCTTCACAATAGACAACATATGATAGACACTATTTACAGTGTATCCTTTATCAGAATCAAGACTACAATTTCATTTCTCTTCTACGCCATCCTAAAAAATGTTAGACCATCTCCAATGGGGGGTCTTTACTTAACAAGGACCACTCTCTGTTAAGGACCCCGTTGGAGGGAAAAAAAATGAGTCCCTATTAAGCAACATGTTATTGTATAAGGACTTTCTCTCTCTCGACAACTAACGGACCCCACGTTTAATGATGTAAAGTTAGTGAGACCTATTTAAGTATTTTTCATTAGAGTCGTTATTAGTGTATTGTCATTGAGTCCTTAATAGGTACTCTTATTAAAAAAATTATAAGTAAACGATGAATACACGTAGGTCCATTTAAAGAGTCCCTATTAGTGAACTACCATTGTGAATTCTCTTATACAACAATCAATATCACTCACCCTATTGCTCCTCCTCGAAAGTCAACTAACAAAGAACATAAAAAAAACATTAATATGTATTTTGTAGAGGATATTTTATTCTATCCTTTGGCACATAAAAAAGATGACAGTAATCATCAAAAACCTCTTGAAAAAGTCGGAGTTCAATCCCCTAACCATTGTATTCAACTTAATAATTTCATCATTTTTAGTAATCTTATATCCAGGTATTCCCTCCGTCCTAAATTATAAGGAAAAAAACAAAAATCACACTTATTAAGAAAACTAAAACATAAGAATTTGTAGCATAGTTTTTTGTGTTTTCTTTGGAATAAGTTTCATGGGAGGATGTAAAATAATTTTCATTGGCTATTGGTTATGAAAAAAATGGAAGAGAGAGAAAATTAAATGTAATTTACATGAGAATACACAAAAGTTTTTATTGGAAAAGATGATTTTTTTTAAAAACAAGATTAAATATAATAAAAATTTGTCTTTTTTGCTTATATTTTGGGACAAAGAAAATGAGTTTTTGTTGCTTATATTTCGGGATGGAGGGAGTATTACACCAAAATTGTTAGTAAGTAATTTTTTTTAATATGTAAATAGTTAATAAAAAGAAAGACAAATGTAGTGACGTATTTTCTGTAAAAAAAATATTATTCACTTCCAAATGTGTATAAGTAACGCACATCACCGACCACATACATAACTCAAAAAGACATCGAATCATACCCACACAACATCACATTCAGACCTGTCACCAATTTTCCAATTTTTCTGTCTTTTATCCACAAAAAGAAAAAGAATTATTCAAAAAAAAATAAAAATAAAACCTTACTCTTTTTCCAAAACAATGAACAGTAGTACAACAACATCAACATCATAGTAATAACTTCGGAGACTCCGTCAATTACAACCTCAATTTCTCCAAATTCTATAAATAACCCCCCATAATGCCTTCATTACATTCAACATTCTCCAACCACCATGAACGGCGGCGCCGCCTCTTCCTCCGGTGACGCCACCGTCCTCAAACGCAGACACACCACCACCACCAATCACTCTAACCAAAAAAATCCAATGCCGAAGAATAATTCTTCTTCTTCTTCTCTTTGTTCTCTCTATTCTTCAGCTTCGTTTATGAAATGGACAATCTCAGATGTTGTACACGTGGCAACACATCATTGGATGCCGTGTTTGTTCGCTTGTGGTCTTTTGTTCTTCATGGCTGTGGAATACACGCTCTTTATGGTTCCTTCTTCTTCTCCACCGTTTGATTTGGGTTTTGTTTTCACGCGTTCTCTTCATCGTGTTCTTGAATCTTCTCCTCAGTTGAATAATGTTCTAGCTGCTCTTAATACGGTATGTCGTTTATCTCTCCTTTTAGATCTGAACGACAATTTGTGTTTTGTTACTTTGTTGGGTTTCTTTGATTTGGATGGGATGTGTTTGATTGAAATGCAAATGGGTTTGTGTTAAAGTTAGATTTTTTTTCTTTTGAGTTAAAATTTGATGTTTTTTTTTTGGCGTTAAAATTTGAGTTTTCTTAGGTTTGGATTTTTGGTTTTTTTTTTTGTTGGCAATTGCGAAATGGAATGTGTTTGATTGCAATGAAAATGGGTTTGTGTCAAAATTTGATTTTTTGTTTGTTTCTAATGGTTATCTCTGAATTGATATTTTTGGTATTTTCTTTGAGTTAAAATTTGGTGTATGTTTCTCTTCAAAAAACAAAAAAAATAAAATTGGTGTATGTTTGGTTTTACTTTTAGATGTGTTAATTGATTCTAGAATTGTAGAATTGATTTTGATATTATTGGATGTTCTCGAGGAAAATTGATTTTGTTTCTAGGATCAATTATAGCCTAAAGCTAGAATTTAGACGTTTTGCCTTTGGGATTGATTATAAAAAGAAGCTAGAATTTAGAGTTTTTCACTCGTATGATTAGATTTTAGCCTCTAGTTTATTGTTCAACCCACTTTTTATACGAACGTATCTAAACGACAATATGTGTTTTGTTTGGTTTCTAATTGTTCTCTTTGAATTGATTTTTTTGGCATTTTCTGAGTTTTTGATGTTTTGTTTGCCTTGTTAGTTGGTGTTAAAATTTGTGTGTTTTGTGCGTAGGTGTTTGTGTTAATGCAAACGAGTTATATATTATGGACTTGGTTAATTGAAGGAAGACCTAGAGCAACAATCTCAGCTCTTTTCATGTTTACATGTCGTGGGATTTGTGGGTATTCCACACAGCTTCCATTGCCTCAGGTGATTCATTCATTTCATTGACATAGTGTATAGTTAACTACCAAAGAAAATGCTTCCTTTTTTTGTTTTGTTCATATATGTTATTATGATGAAATCTTTTCTTTGGACCTTAAAATTATTAGTAATAATTCAATTTTCTCTTGAAATTAATTAAATTTCAAAATGATGTCTTAGTTGAAAATCGTCTAAGGTATTAGTCCTAAGAGCAATTTTGGAGGTTAAGTTGACCAATCCAATAGAACTAAATGCATGTTTAGATTCACTTTTGACAAAAATAGAAGTGATTCTACAAAATGGAGAAGTGTTAGTGTCCCACACACTGACCAATCCAAAAGAACTATGTTTGAATTCACTTTTGTCAGAAATAGAAGTAATCCCATTACTAGAATCTTACAATGAAAGGGATTCACTTCTGTTTTTAGAATTGAAATTTATTTTAACATGAAGTTGAAGTTTGGAATTAGAATTGAAATTGATTTTAACCTGAAATTGAAGTTTGGAACTGTTACCCTAAAATGTGATTTTTAACTTGAAATTTATCAAGTCATTGCAGAACCTATGCCACTAATTTGAGAGACTATTTTAAATTTTATTGATTTGAATTCGATGAACAATTGCAAGATCAGATTGGTGATTCAATTGTTATTTTGTTTCATTGATAATGTTGTTAACAATTTGTGTTTTTGTTGTGTTAATGTTGAATAGGGATTTTTGGGTTCTGGTGTGGACTTTCCAGTTGGGAACGTATCATTTTTCCTGTTTTTTTCGGGTCATGTGGCGGGTTCGGTGATAGCTTCATTAGACATGAGGAGGATGAAGAGGTGGGAGATGGCATGGACTTTTGATTTGTTGAATGTATTGCAAGCTGTGAGGTTGCTTGGTACAAGAGGTCATTACACTATTGATTTGGCTGTTGGGTTAGGTGCTGGCTATATATTTGACTCTTTAGCTGGTAAGTATCTTGAAGATAGCAAGTTGAAAATAGCTAAAAATAGTGTCAATGGACATGCCTCCAAACATGATTTGGTTGCATGAACAATTTGGGACTGTGGCCAAAAGGGAAACACAAAAAAAGGATAATAGAGAAGTAAACAATGTGTGTGTGTGGATGGGAGATGATTTTGTTGAAGCCGAGGTTTTGTTGTAGCTCTAAAGTGTAGTTTTTGTCAAAATCGCGGTAGCTCATCATGATTTTGCCGATGTTAGAATCCAAACATGAGGAGGAGTTTGAATTGTATTTGTAAAGCAAATAAAAAAAAGCTTAAAGAGTGAAATGATATGAGTAGTAGTTGTTTTTAATTGTTTAATTAACGTGTAATTTCAATAATTTATTTATTTCACTACATGACTAAGAATTTCATGCTTTGTCAGCATTTCATATTGTTTTAGTATGAAAAATGTCAATGTGGCAAGTGCCAAGACATTAAAGTAACCTAGAAATATATTCAAACCAAAAAAAGTGGTAATAAAATATATTATTTTTTGACAAATAAAATATAATTATTTGTTTATGGCTATAAATTTTGGATGACATGAAAGTAGTATCCAAACCAACTTGAAGACTACAAAACACTAAGATTTGAATTTGAAAAATGTAAAACAAAACAATTTGATTTAGTTTGGAATGAGTTTTAAATTCATATATGATGACTCAACCTTATACATGTCACTAGTATGAAGTGTGACATCAACATCAAACTCAAAAAGACAAAAACCACAAACAAGAGAAACAAGAAAAAGACAACGTTTGGAAGCCTTGAACCTTCCTTAAACTTCTCCAACCTTCTTGAGTTGTACCTTTTCCACTCCAAAACTACTTCCATTCAACTCATCATAATCATCATCATTCATTCCCTCTAATTCCAACAAAAAACATTTTCAATGGCAACACTTTCTCCATTTTCTTACTCTCCCTTCAACACCACCAATTCCAAAACAATCATCACAACAAATTACAAAAACTTCAACACTCACTCTTGTTTTCTTTCTTTACACTCAATCAAACCAAAAACCACTTCTTTCAAATTATTTTCATCCCTCAAAGATGAAAATGAAACCAATTCATCACCAGTTTCCATTGCTCCTAAGAAACAAGACAACATAAACAACAACAACAACGATGATGATGTTGGAAGAGAAACAAATGAGGATGAGAAAGAACAACAGGAAATGGATTGGAAAACGGATGAGGAGTTTAAGAAGTTTATGGGGAATCCATCAATTGAAGCAGCTATTAAGCTGGAGAAGAAAAGGACTGATAGGAAGTTAAAGGACCTTGATACAGAAAGTAGTAAGAATAATCCAATTGTTGGTGTTTTTAATAACTTGGTGAGGCGCAATTTGATCATGGAAAAAGAGAGGCTAGAAAAAGTTGAGGAAACTTTCAAGGCTCTTGATCTCAGTAAGGTAATGAGGCTCTTAATTAGGGTCATTCTGAATTGATTTATTTGAACTTATCTACTGACATAAGTTTATGAGACTGTTTGTTTGTGATAACTTATGAAAACAACTTATCACATTGTTTATAAGGAGTTTATACACTATATCCTAAATTACTCTATCCACTAATGCTGCTAATTTGGTTTGTGCAGTTAAAGAGTTGCTTTGGTTTTGACACATTTTTCACGACGGATGTTCGAAGGTTTGGTGATGGAGGCATTTTCATTGGGAATTTAAGGAGACCAATTGATGAAGTCATTCCCAAGTTAGAGAAGAAACTCTCTGATGCAGCAGGTAGAGAAGTTGTCTTATGGTTCATGGAAGAACAAAAAGATGGCATTACCAAACAGGTACTTTGCCATAAATTTGAGATCTTGATCACTTTATCATGCTAATATTTATTGTTAGAGCATCTCCAAATCGAGAAAGTAAAGGACGATAACAACATTTCACTCCATTAGGATCAAGTAATAAGTTTAGCACCAAATAGGTGAAACTTGCATAGAAGAGAGACAGACACAAGAATTAAGAGCATTGTAAGAACATGTTCTATTGAGGGAACCGTTCTTACAAGTGTCTGTGCTTTGTATATATATTGTTACTATTGGTTTTATACAATTAAGCCATTGCTAAAGTACTATACATTCAGGTTTGTATGGTGCAACCAAAAGCAGAAATGGATCTCCAATTTGAGTCAACTAATCTGAGCAATCCCTTTGGCTATCTAAGTGCAATTGCATTAGCTGTTACCACTTTTGGAACAGTTGCTTTGATGAGTGGATTCTTCCTTAAACCTGATGCTACATTTGATGATTATCTTGCTAATGTTGTGCCTCTATTTGGTGGTTTCTTATCTATTCTTGGAGTTTCTGAGGTAAGTTATATGTTCAAATTTTCCACCAAACCTGAAATTTTATCCCAGACTATCGAAACACTGACAACAAAGACATGGATAGATCTTAAAATAATTTGAAAAAAGTGACATAAATTGAATATAACTACATGTGTTGGTGTCTTTAAGGATTAAATTGATTAGTGGTTGTGCTCTTTTCGTTGTGCAGATAGCCACCAGGGTTACAGCCGCTCGATACGGTGTTAAACTCAGCCCTTCATTCCTGGTGCCGTCTAATTGGACAGGGTGCTTAGGAGTAATGAATAATTATGAATCTCTCCTCCCAAACAAGAAAGCTCTGTTTGATATTCCTGTAGCGCGTACTGCAAGTGCGTATTTGACTTCATTAGTTCTTGCTGTTGCTGCATTTGTGGCTGATGGAAGCTTTAATGGCGGCGACAATGCATTGTGAGTTGTGTACATTGTACCTTCTTCTGAAGCACTTAACTATTCTGATATATGCTTTTTCTATAGTAGAAGAGAATGGGAAATGAAACTAAACATGATTAATTAGTAAATGAATATCTTATGGCTTCTTCAATTGAACCTGAAAGAAAACCACAATCTTAAGTTATGATCAACAATATCTTTTCTCAAAGAAGAAGCTAGGATATATAGATCCTGTTTGGATAAACAACTTAATTGTTTATAGGATAAACACTTATTATATAAGTGTTTATGCATAAGCTATTTCAGTGTCAAAAGATAAAGTAAAATAAACATTAATATGTTTTCATATGAGCTATAAACTTTTTTCATATGTTATTCATAAGTTGGAAACAACATGTCATAAGGTGTTTTCAAAAACTCGTCTAAACAACCTCACAAATGTTTAAGTCAGTTGATAATAAGCTGAAATAAGTCAATTAAAACAGACTTATGGTGAAGAAATACATGGTTATGTAATGTGTTGTTGAATACAATTTGTGGTATAGCATTGGCCATATGAGTTCCATGCATTGCAATGAAAAAATATGACTAGCATGCTCAATGGACATTGTTACCGTATAATGGCCATACCAAGAGTTCTACACATTATCATCTCTCTTGATTGTAACTTTCTACTGGTTCATTTGCAGGTACATAAGGCCTCAATTTTTCTATAACAACCCTTTGCTTTCTTTTATTCAATATGTTATTGGTCCTTACACGGACGATCTAGGCAATGTGTTGCCCTATGCCGTGGAAGGTGTTGGAGTTCCTGTTGATCCACTCGCATTTGCCGGACTTTTAGGTGCGTTCGTTGTGATTTCTGTCACTTTGTCCCACTTTTTTTTTGCTTTCTTTCTTTCAAGAATGATTAAATATGCAAGATTAAATGTTTTATAACCTAAGTTATAAATAAGTAAATCATGATATGGCCTATTTATCAAGATCGAACAGTTAAGATTTCGAGTTTATGATTTGTCAAAATCACGATATATGTCGTCAAATATCCATCCAACAACTTAAATAGAATGACTGTAGTGACTATAGATGAATGACAACAGCAAACTTTTGTTATGTATTCTATATATTCGTTGGAAAACATCATTGTGGATATAATATCAGCGTACAATTTGATACTTGTACAGGGATGGTGGTGACTTCTTTGAACTTGTTACCATGTGGGAGACTAGAAGGAGGGCGAATAGCGCAAGCCATGTTCGGTCGAAGCACTGCTACATTGTTATCTTTTGGTACATCATTATTGCTTGGTATTGGTGGCCTTAGTGGTAGTGTTTTGTGCTTGGCCTGGGGTTTATTTGCAACTTTCTTTAGGGGAGGAGAAGAAATTCCTGCAAAAGATGAAATCACACCTCTAGGGGAAAGCAGATATGCTTGGGGTATTGTTCTTGGATTGATATGTTTTCTCACCCTTTTCCCTAATATTGGAGGGACTTTCTCCAATTCATTTCTAAGTGATCCATATTTTAGGGGATAAATTGTAAATATTTTGTATATCAGTAGATGTCTATAACTATGTAAATTATATACACTTTTCACCACTATAATGGCTTTTTTCTCTTATGTGAAGGTAATAAGTATTATATTAAGGGTAGTTTGTGTCTTTATTATTTATATCTTTCTATCCTCTTGTATTGTTACCCTAAGAAGGGTCTTCGTCTTCTCTTTATTTTTCTTTCTCCCCTTCTCTTCTTCTTTATGTATTACCATTGTTAACACCCTGTACTACTGTCTCCTACTGTCCCTTGTCCATGTCCATCTTTAGAACAATGATAACTTTAATTGTGGCTGTGTATTCATTTCTAGGGTTGGTTGAGTTTTTTTTGTTGGTTTATCCCTCCAGTTCTAAGGCAAAGATACCCTAATAATTCAAAGTTCGATTGGGGGTGACTAAAGTCCAACGTAGGATTGTTCTATTCATGGTCTTGACTCTGGTTTGTCCAAATTATTCGTTGTTAATTGTACTTTAACCATTTGAGTTTAATCATTTTTCGAGTTAACTGTACTTTTAGTTTGAGTTAGCCTTGTATTATTGGACTGGTACATACATGGTTTTTAGTTTTAATATTTATTTATATGTATTTAAAAACATGTTAAACTTATGAAGTGATATGCTATTGTGTATTTTCTTAACAATGCCATGAAAGTATAGTGGAGTATTAAAGTACAACCTTATACTATGAACCATTAATTTTTTCCAATAGTGTAGTATAGAAAGGGGCAGCTATTGCCAAAGTTCAGTGCTAACTACTAACTGTGGAATTTACATTTTATATTATGCAATACCTCATTTATGTACTAACAATTACAACAATATGCATGATGGAAGTGAATATTTTCATGTAAAAATGTATTGTTTTTTATTCTTCAGAATCAGAATCCACTTCAATTGGACATGATCCATCATCTACATTAGCCATTGGATCGTACATGGGCGAGCTAGGATCGATGCACCCTGGAACAAGATTCAGTTCGCAGCGATCACCCTGAAAACATTTTTTTGTTCGTCGTTTAGAAAACCAACTTTATTACAACGATTTAAAGAGTAACTACAGGTGGTTGAGCTGAGACATTCGAAGATGTATGAATCAAATTTTGACTACTAATGAAACATACTAACGACTAATATTTCCTTATAAAAAAAGAGTAAATATATCTAAGAATTGAAGAATGTACTATGTAGTACTCACCCCTTCTTTTGATAAATTACCAACCATAGCACATTTTTCTATAACTGCAGTTGTGTCTGGAAATATTGCTTGTTCACATGCTCCTTCTATACTTAGTTCCTCTGCCAAGCCCTATCACAAGAATAATACACATCATCAAATACCCCAAATTTTTTATTTTTTTTTATGATCGAGAGGGGCTCATATTCCTTGTAGTCGTGAAATGGTGTGGTTATGAATGCCAATCATTGGATGGAGATCAAATGGCTCATATTTTAACTTCATCAAATGAATTTTAAAATACAACTCAAAATCCAAATCATCTGGTCTTTATTTACGATTGATATTCCAAGTGTCGAAAACATTGTCTACAAGAAATCCATTTTTGCTTGAGAAATATTTAGAACCTATTTGATCTTATCTTGGGTCATAAAACACTTACAAATATTATATAAATTGTACCTCATTAAAGAATTCAATAGGCTTGTTCTGCAAAGGCTTAGGAACTTGAAATTGCAATCTATATGGACCATCCCAATCTACTCCATTTGTAAATGAGAAGATCAAGTTTAAAGCTACACAAAAAAAAAAAAAGTTAAGAAGATGACACCGAATAATTTTGTCTACCGTAATTTTAGGCAAAACTACACTTTAAAGCTTCAAAAAATTAAAGTGACACGGTGATTTTGTCAAACTCACTGTTAATTCAAACATAAAGTTAGAAATTAAAGTAACATATTACCATGTTTAGGAACACATATTTGAATGCTGTATATAGGAGAATCAGCTTTGCCTCTATCCTTTCTGAGCATAGCTCTTGGTTCACCACCACACATAATTGGTTGATTAAAACCTCCTGAACATGCAATATTAAAACTCAAATTGAGAAAAATGACAGTAAAATGAAGACAAAACATTAAAATCTTCCATTGTCTACATAAGAAAATATAATTCATTACAAGAGTCAAGTATTACGCAAATTACTCTCCTTATAAAATTGTTCAAGAAAATTACACAATCCTCTTGAGATAAACTTAAATTACACCCTCTTTATTTGAAAAATAAATATGTATCAAACTTTATAACAAGCTTCTTATGAATAAGTGCTTATATATTAACAACTATGATTGCATGTTCAGGAGAGTAATAAGGAGAGTAATTTATAACATATATAAGCACTTATAACAAACATACAACTATGATATTCTTGTGAAAGACAGTAGTGGGCTTATTGGCTGCTTATCATGATAAGTGCTTATATATAAGCTTGCATAAGCTATTTTCATAGAAAAGATAAAATAATGTTAAATTGTTTAGAGAACATACTATAAGTTGTTTTTATAAGCTATGTTGGAGAAGTTATGAAAATAAGTTGGAAAAAACTTACGAAAATTGTCATAAGCTGTTTTCATAAATTCTCCCAAACAGTCTCAAAAAACTTATGCTAGTATATAAACTCAAATAAGTCAATCCAAACAGACTCAATATATAGCAGAGAATAGTAATATGGAGAATGAAAGTGTTGATTTGGAAAATAGAGGTGATATTAATGGTGATGATGTTAATTTGATGTTAATCTAGAGGATAATGTTATTGACAATGTAGAGCAGGGAAACCCATTTGAACATTCGTTTGATATATTTGATCCAAGAAATTGGGATGCTCTTGATTCTAAAATGATTGATTTATTAGTTGTGGAAGGTCCTAAAAGAGATTTTTCTGTTGTGAATGGTCCTAAAGATAAATTTTCTAGACGCTTTACGTCTAATTTGTATACTAGAGTTTTAGCAAATGGAGAGAAGTGTGATAGAGATTGGCTTGTTTATTCGAAAGAGCTTGATAAAGTATTTTGTTTTTGTTGTAAAGTTTTTAAAAGAGGGATTAGTAAAGGTCGATTAACAAATGAGGGTTTTAGTGATTGGTCACATGTTGGTGGAAGACTTAGAGAGCATGAGACATGCATGGAACATATTAAGAATATGGTTACTTGGTTTCAGTTGCGTCAAAGGCTGCAAAAGAATCAGACTATTGATAAAACGTTTCAACGAATAATTGAGAAAGAGTAACCTTTTGGAGACAATACAATACGAAGACTTGGTTGATGAATTTGTTTGAAAAAGTGTTATACCGATGACTCTTTTTAAGTAGCTAGAAGATTGATATTACTTTGAAGTTGTATTGGGATGTTATTTACAATTTAACTAAAGTAGTTTCAGTTTTTGGTGCTTCATTTGGTAACATTGAGTTTTTTGTGTTATTAATTACAACATGGTTCTGTTTTATGTTATTTGCAAGGATAACTCTTTTTGATGTTATTAATGGTATTTACAATTTAAATAAATTATGACTCTTTTTGAATTTTTAGCACTTTTTTTTATATTAGGGGTTTACTTTTTAAGATTAGAACAGGTTCTCCAAATTGTTCAAGACGACCCTGACTATGGTCTAGTTTACTAGATTACCCCTGAACCGTACACACTTATCGGTAAGCTATACTATGAGATTGAGTCATACCAAAATAGCATATACTCTCTCTGATCTATGATGAATCAAAATCTACTGTCATACAATTGTTATGGAAAATGACACATTTTTATTAGCTAATCAACAAAATTTACCATTAAAAGCAATTCCAAATTCTTCACTAGGAGCAAGTTGAGCTGCAGCTGGATTATAGAACAGTTTAAGCTTTTCACCCTGCCAAAATTTATAAAAAAAAACTTAAAAAAACTAATTTGAGTAACTCTAAATGAATTAACTCAATAATGTCATACTTACTGAAGTAGGAGCAACACCATTGGTGGTTTTCCAGTAGACAGCAGCCTTCCCAAGTTCAAACATAGCCCATGAAGGAAGCTTGTACCTATAAACATTCATAGGAATATAGGATTATATGGCAGGGTTACTATTGCATCTATAAAAACAAAAATTAAAATATTTTTGTTAGCCTAACTTCATCAAAATACTATATAGTATTTATTTAGTATAATCATCTTTATATTTCCTGTATTTCTAGCAATGTTTTAAAAACCGACTCAAACGGTTCAACCAGTCAATGCTAATTATTTGAGTGGTTCGACTGCGTTTCCTCTTTGCTCGAGGGATTTAAAGTCATTGAACCATGACTAGAAGGTCTCAGCGACTCAATGTCCGTTTCAGTTTTCAAAACACTGATTTCTAGCTTTATAAGTACAACAAATAATGTTTCTATATTAACTTTTCTCCATTGTAAATCCAACATTGTTATTAAGTGAGAATTCATACTCTTGAATTTCCTCAGTAGGACTTGTTGCAACCGCAGCAGCAGCATTGACTACATGCTTAACTTTCATATGCCTTTCCTTCATAGGGTAACATCTTGGTAGTGAAACATTGAGAAAATTACTTCCTGCATCAGAAACTATGAAGTGTTACACATATGAAAAAGCTTGTATTTTTCTTTTTATTTTATCTCTTTTATGATATGTATTTTGAAAGAAATAAAATATGATCTATTTAAACAATTTTTAACCAAGTTTACTTCACTGTAAACTAATCCTCGTTTGGAACCTCGTTGACCACCTTTAGTATGATTTATCTTTCAACCACATATTTTTTTCATCTACAAAGCTTGAATACGAGACTTTGCTTAAAATATCAGAGTCTAGTTTAATGGTATTCTTATTCTATAACATGAAACTTCTAATATAATTTGAATGAATTGTAACAATTCAACAACCACTTCTTTACCAATAAAGTTCTTAGTGGAATAGTGATATCAGAACAAGTTTTATCAATTAAAGTTCTCATGCAATATCAATTAAATGGTAGACTTAGGACTTTCACATTAGAATAAAACCTCAGTCAACAAATAATCAAATATATATAAAACACCGTCCACTATTAAAATTGTCCATAATCCACATGACCAATTGCAAAGAGGGTGCACTCAAAAATGAAAAGAAAAAGAGAGAAAAAAGGTGAAACTAACCAAACGTGTTTGGTATGCTATGACTACGAGTTGTGACAGAGAAGCAAGGTTGAGGGGAAGAAGCAAAGATTGAAGCATTAGTTGCAGCCATGTATCACACTTTTTGTGTGACTCCTTAATATTTGATTGAAATAAGGTAAAGAAATAAAGAGAAGAGAGAAAGATTGGTGGCTTAATCTAACAACTAAACATGTCCATAGATAGATATAGTAGGAAACAGATAGAAGGATATTTTTCAGTAACAAGTGGCATATGGACAAAACAGAAAAAATATCACCCCAAAACAATAGTCTTCAAGAAAATATCAAAGTAAAAGATAATGAATGGACTGTATTCGTGGATCTACAAAAATCTTAAGATCTTGTTAACAATAAACGATTCATAATTTTTTTTTTAACAAGAACGATTTATAAATTGGTCATTTGCTACCGTAAGATCTTGTTTCTTGTTTTCTGCGGTCTATATCATGAGAAACAAGATCATACGGTGGTAGCAACAAATAATAACATAAAACACTTTTGAGATGAGTGTTGAAGCTTTTGGATTTTCTATGAAATTAATCTTTAGTCAGCAACAAAACATCTATTTTCTTTTTTTATATATGGGGTTGGACTGTCTCTCAAACAGACGACTTCAATGTTTTAAAATTTGAATCGGTTGAAGAAGGATTCTAATTATTTTTTTCTTGGTAGAATCATGTTTACCAACTCTCCTAATGACACCTTGATTTTTCCCATTTCATTTAATTCTAATTGATCGAAGAAATGTACATATTCAATAAAAAATTGTTTTGGTTAAGTATTTATTTAAGAAAATAGTTGGTATTCATTTGCTTTTGATTTAATAAAGTAATACTACATGTAATATTGTTTGAAAACTTAAGTTTGATTCTCGGATTGAACAATTTTTTATCAGATTTTACTTATCTTCCGATAAAAATTTATTAGGTATGTGTAAGGTGATAGAAGAATCATGTTACTCTATTGCAAAGTCATTGAATTTAGGTGTATATTACAATCAAGAACTCTAACTATACCGTGTGTGTGCAACTTTGAAGAGAGTTGCATCCTCATTTTTTTCAATATTATAGTGAACTATAGCAAAGAGAACAAATAACTTCAAATTTTCTAATACCTAATAATGACAAAGTCAAGAAAAATGGCTTATCTCAACATTGAGAATATCTAAACTAAATTTTGTGAATCTCACCATTCTGATTCTTCAAAGACCAATACCCTTCACAAAGCAAAACACCACCTTATCCCTTCATTCACATTCTCTTTCCACACCTATTCCCAACTTCACCCCCACAATTTCTTTTCAAACCCCATTTTCCCAAACGTGTCCCACCGCTTCAATTACTTGGCTTATTCCACATCACAATCAATTCCAACACAACATAAAACATAGTAAATCATAAACATAAAAACCCAAAAAACAATACCTCCTTCAACATTCAAACCTTCTATCTTGTTTCACAAAAAGGCTTAGCCATAAACAAGTACATTTTTTTTTTCTGCATGGCTTTGATAACTTCTCAGCCTAAAAATCCTATACTTCATAATCAATTCACAACCCTTCATTGTTCAATACCACAATTCAATAGGTCCATTTTAAATCTTGGGCCATTCTCAAATAATGCAAAAGCCATTAAAGTATGTAACTTCAACTCCAAGTCAAGAAATTTTCCCTTGAAAAACAACCCCTTTAATTTTAATCCAAAAATTATAGCTAAATCCAATGCTGCAATTGAAGAAGCTACTTTGGAGCCAGAAGAAGTGCCATTGAAACATAGAAAGATTTTTCTATCTGATGTTGAAGTGAAGAGAGAAAAAGAAGTGTTTTTTGGAAGGAAATGGAATTCATTAGATATTGGAACATTTGTTATTGTTTTGTCAATGCATTTACTTTGTTTATTTGCTCCATTCAATTTCAATTGGCCAGCTTTTTGGGTTGCTGTAGCACTTTATGTTGTTACTGGATTGTTTGGAATAACAACTTCTTTCCATAGGAATCTTTCTCATAGAAGTTTTAAGCTTCCTAAATGGCTTGAATATTTCTTTGCTTATTGTGGAGTTCTTGCTCTTCAGGTGGAGTTTTTGTTTCTTCAAAGTTTCTTTTTTTTAGTTTTTGTTTTGTGGCATTCAATTTTGTGTCTGGTGTTAGAATTAGTTGGAGATTATTAAATGTAGTTGAAGTTGGTTAGGAGTACAATGAGTGTGAGATAGACTTTATAGTGTCCCAACCGCATTTAGAATCTCAGCCGTTGGGATTATCTAGCATTCATGGAGACAGGACATTGGTGGTCGTTTGATCAAGATCAGACGATTCAAATTCAAACTTCGTATTTTAAATTGTAAAATTAAAATCTTTCATTGTTTGGATCGTCTAATCTAGATCGAATGGTCGTTGATGTCTTGAATGCGGCAGGGAATCCAAATTCAATCCTAACTGAATTTTAACTATCTTTAATAATCTCCTAATAATTCTAAGATCTCTTTTTTCTCTTTTCATAGTTTTCTTATTGAAGGGAATATGAAATGTTGTTTTGGTTTTGGTTTGCAGGGAAATCCAATTGATTGGGTGAGTACTCATAGGTATCACCACCAGTTTTGTGATTCTGAGAAAGACCCTCATAGTCCAATTGAAGGATTTTGGTTTAGCCATATGAGTTGGCTATTCGATACCAATTCTATTGCAGAAAGGGTATGAATGCTCTCTCTCTTTCTCTCTGGAGAAACATACACAACTTTAGCGCATTTTGCATTGACAGTGAGTTTGACAAAATGGTGGCACGGTGATTTGATAGAAGATTCAAAGTATAGTTTTTACTAAAATTACGATGTTATATCGTGATTTTGTCAAACTCACAATCAATCTAATCAATCTAAACATGCACTTTATCAACTTGAAATGATTGTGTGATAATATGTATGTGTGCAGTGTGGAGAACCCACCAATGTTGGTGATTTAGAGAAACAGTCTTTTTATAGATTTCTTAGAAGCACTTACATGGTCCATCCATTTGCTTTGGGAGCTCTTCTATATGCCATTGGTGGATTTCCTTTCTTGGTTTGGGGAGTGGTATGGAATTTTTTTTGTTAAATTTTAATTATTTTGGATCAGTCAATTTAGTTCTTGAAATTGTCTGGTGAGGACTAATCTGATCAATAATTTTCAAATTCAAGAACTTTTTGAAATTTCCTTGATTCCATAGATTAAATTGACAACATCTTACAATTTCATAAACTAAATTGGTTCACTTAATATAAATTAAGATTCAATACATTAGATTTTTATATTGAGTGTACTGCATGCAGGGTGTGAGGGTTGTTTGGGTTTACCATATCACTTGGTTGGTTAACTCAGCTTGCCATGTTTGGGGGAAGCAGCCTTGGAACACAAGGGACTTATCAAGAAATAATTGGTATTTTAACTTTATCTTTTATAATTTTTTATCTAAAATAATTTGTATACGACTTTTTACGGTGTCAGTCAATCACAAACCATCTCTCGCATGATTTTTAAGATAGGTATGATTAATTTTAATTATTTAAATCTTATTCTCTTAATTGTTATATAAAATTTATTATAGGTGGGTGGCTTTGCTCGCATTTGGTGAAGGTTGGCACAATAACCACCATGCATTTGAGTATTCAGCTAGACATGGTTTAGAGTGGTGGGAACTAGACATGACTTGGTACTTGGTCAAATTTCTTCAAGCTATTGGTTTGGCAACTGAGGTTAAAGTACCAAGTGAGAGTCAAAAGCAGAGAATGGCATTGAATGAATAATAATAATGATATAGTAGCCACATGAAATACACTTTTTTTTTTTATTGAAGGTGTCAAAAGGATAAAATGATTTGAGAAGAGTTTGAAGATGTCATAAAGGTTTTGGTAGGCCATTGTTGTTTTGAACTTTTCTTTCAACCGTTTTGGAGGATGAGTGCTGCTGGATTTGACTATGTATATGGGACTAAAATACTAGTAAAAGTTAAGTATAGAAGAATATTTACTTCCAATGCACACCATCTTCAACTTTCCTTTTTATCTTATTCCTAGGCCCTGTTTGGAGGATAAACAACTTAATTTGCAGCTTATAATATAAGTGCTTATCATATAAGCTATTTCTGTTACACAAGATAAAATGAAGTCACATTGTTTTTTGTATAAGCTTTAAGCTGTTTTCATAAACTATATTGAAGAATTTGTCGAAATAAACTGTTAAACAACTTTTGAACATGCCACACTTAAGTACTCCTAGTTAGTCTCACGTCTCACCTGCTTATGTTAGTTGATAAACTAAAATAAGTTAATCCAAACAAACCCTTAATACTATATTAATTTCACTTTTTTTATCCAGCATCTTCAATTGAGTTATCTAAGTTAGTTTGATAGAATCATGAGCCGTTCTTTATTTTTTTCCTCCTCATTATAGGAAGTATGATATGACAGTAGGGTGGCAACTTAATGGTCGAAGTAGTTTAAATAAGTTACCGCATCATCGAAGTTGCAAAAGAAAATTCATCAAAAGTGAGTTACATAAAAGTTGAGTGTAAATAAAACATGATTAAAAGTGTGAATTTCTTAAAAGTTGCTTAATTTTATTATCATCAAGGTAAAATATAATTGAGTTGCATAAGTATGACATGTCATTGTGAGAGCCATTTGAAGAACTAAGTATAAGTTACAAATTTGTCATTGGAGATAACCCTAAAAGTTGAAATGTGAACTAAAATGAAATGATACCAAGAGAGGAGGACCAGGTCTTTGCTCCCCATAAAAAAGGATTAGGTCTTTGTTGACATAAGTTTTTGGCCTGTGATGCCATTAAGGAGCAGTTTGTTTTGGATTATTTTGAAGAAAAAAAATCTCTTTTAAAAATCACTTTTATTATTTTAGTAATATCTTCCATCAAAACTTATTTTTTGTTTTAGATTTTCAAAAATCTGTTTTGTTAAAAAAATCATTTTTAATCTTAAAATGAAAAGCTATTTTTAGTAGATTTTTTAAAATCCAGTTTTTATAAAACAAGTAGCTCAATTGTAAGAACTTCATATATGTGTGGGTTCTATGGCCCGGCGACCCCGGGCACTCGCCCGGGCTCCGGCCTAAATTTTTTGCAATTTCTTATGTAAATTCTTATGAATTTCTTATATAAACCCTTATAAATTGGGCAATTTCTTTAGATTTTTTGACTATTTGCTTGCAATTTCTTATATAAACTCCTATAAATGTGTTGCAATTTTTTTTTGCCCGAATTTTACAATAATCCTGGCTCCGCCACCGTATGGATGGACAATTGTTCAAACTTTTAAATCTTAAAAGAATCTCTAAAAAAAAAAGACAAAATCGGTTTTTTAACGGCACCCTAAATGTCTACATAAATTTTGACTAAAAAGAAGTGTGTACATAAATTGAAGTGGTTTTCTTTTGACTCAAAATTCAAGGGAAATGTGTCCACGTCCACTGATTTTAGTTTTCTTTTGAGTCACCGACCAACTAGTTTAAAGTTTTGAGGAGATTAATCGTTGTTATATGTCATGAGTTAAATGAGCAAATATTTAGAGCACTTACAAATTACAATAGAGTTCTCAAATAATTGTTTTTTCCTACAATAAAGTACACGCATGATATTGCAATCAATTTATATAAAAAAAAATCATTGTTTTTTCCTACATCTATGTACATTCGTATAATAAGCCAAATATCAATATCTTATTTAATAATGTTGTGGCAAATGTGAGGTGAGTTAAAAGTATCATATTATTTAAAAAGAATGATGGTTAAACATTTTATAAGTGGGGAGAATTGTAAAAGAAAATGTTGTTTACCCCAAAAAACAATTTTGTGAAATATAGCGAACCAACAACATTAGTTAATATAACCATCTTCCTTCTTTTAAAATGAAACATGTGCTTTCAAGATGTTCGTTGTGCAATATGTTTTCACATATGAGTGCTCTACAGAGGATCCTCCAAACTTTTCTCATGATCAACAAAATTATTACTATTATTTTTTATAACTAAAATTTATTAATCGGAGTATACAGGATACTCCAAACCTATTACAACAAAATAGTGTACAATCACATTGAATATAAACTAAAGAGATCATAACACCAAAGAGAAAATTGAAACGAGATGTAACTCTTATTCTAGCCATGTACCACGACCATGAAAGTGTTTTAAAGTTGTCAGCACTAATGTCACTTCTCAAATAGCATGATCCACAAAATTCTCATGACATAAAAAGAATAAAGCAGGTGTAATTCAAACAAGAATGACCATAACAACAATCTCAAGTATTGAAATTAACCTTCTCTCAAAAAAAAAGTATTGAAATTAACCTCATTCACAATTACCTTTAATTATAGCATAATCACCATTCACCATACCTTATTCAGTTAATAGTTGTGTCAATTATATGAAAATGAATAGAATAAACAGCATCAATGTCCAACTTTTGGCTTCTTTGAAAAAAAACAATAGAATATTATCATTTTCAATTTCAAAGTCTAAAATACAGTGTCTACGAAGTTTTGACCATTTTAAGTTACGCGAGTTCTCACCGTTTTATCTTTTGTAAAAGACGAATTATTGAATTGATACGTGTGAATGTTTGTTGTTAAACCACCACTTTCATTCTCAAGGAACGTGAGACTTTTTGGTATATCGGAAAAAATGTTACTAATAATCACATAGTACAAATATGATAGAAGACATGCTCAAAAGGAATATCACATGAATTATAGTAGTCATTGTATATGTACACGGGAGAGTGAAAAGCATGATTATGAAGTCGAGAAAATTATAGTTTGTTTAATTTGCAGCTGATTACGTCAACACAAAGCATGCTTCCATTTAGACATCCACACTAAACAAAAGTACATACTCCCACCCTCTTGAATTAAGTGCTGTTGTTAAATATTAGTGCATTCTCCACTATCATAAATGCAAAGTAGAATATATTAGTGCTTTACTAACTTATTGACATGGCTTGATAACTGGTGTATTTCTAACTTTTGTTGATGTTGGTAATAGCTTTGCTGCACCCGCTATTGTTGAAGATCCACAAATTATTAGAAGTTAAAATCTGATTTATTATGCCTGTTGTAGAAGTGATCGTAAGTTGTTTATGTGTAAAGTGATTGTAAGTTTTTTGTATGTATGAACTGATTGTTACCATAAATTAAATGAGCAATGGAGTATATTTATAGATTTTGATTTCTGTGAGTATTGAGTATTTGTTTGGGTGAATGGTATAATATTTCATAGTTATGGAGAATTATTCTAGTTAAGTCACTTCAACAATTTATTCTAAAAAATGATTATAGAAATCGATTTCAAACTTCAATGATATTGATTATAATATTTTATTATATTGATTAAATTAATTTTTGTGGTAATTTTATGAATTATTCATCTTTAGAATTTATAGTAGAATAGAAAATATTAAAAAAAAACAATGATAAGTTTTAGTGACAGCCGAACGGTAGGTAAATGTGGATAACATGCAGTGACAGCCATTTGACAATGACAGACAGATTTAACTACGGAAATTTGCTCTATAGTGACGGATTTTGAATGTCACTATTAACCAAATTTCTTGTTGCGATACAAAGAAAGTATCGGTTGAGCCCGGGCGTGTACCCAGGCTAGCTGGGCGGTAAAAACACCCCTGGCAACTCATGCAGTTAAAATTAACAATAGTGTATATATATACAATACAAGGATAGACTCAGTTGACATAACAAATTAAGTTATCAACTTGTCTTGTATTTAAGTGTAAATAATGATTTATATACAGATCAGCTGAACCAATCATAACTGATTCAATAAGTAAATAACTGATAATAAGTCTAAAATACCCTCCCTCAAGATAATAGTCTATTTAACAACACAATATTAAAGTGCAATTAATTAGTTTAGACACAGACTAGTATATGCTCCCATAGTGCTTTTTATATGTGATCATTTGCCTTTAAATTTGATATATGAGCATAACATATATATTTGTACCCAAAAATATATGACCATAACTTATAATTTTGTCTTTAATGGCTGCCACATTACCAATGGAAATTCATTTGAAAAATCTTATTTTACTCCTTAGAATGCTTATGTACGTCATTAAGAATTCAGGCTCCTTCCCTCCATATTCAAACTTCAAAGTGTGCACACACAAAGAGACAAAAATCAAAGTTTAATATTCCTCATATGGTCTAAACTTTTCACCACCTGTGAGTGATGGGAGCCTTGTTCAACGGGCGTTACATTATATGCCTGCTCTCAACTCTGACTTTTATGCGCACCAACAATCACTAGCTAGCTAGTTGGAGGAAGCAATTGATCATTCTTTTTTCACCTTAGCCTTTTTTTTTCCCTTGGGAAAATAGAAAAAGGTTACAAAGGGAGAAGTGAAATTGTATGCGAAAGGTAAATAATGTTCGTGGTGTATGAAAGTTTGTCACATTCAATACAAGAGAAGTCCTGAAAGGGAAAGCCAGTCTTTTGCCATAGTGTCAAGTTAAATAAAGTAAACATCATTCCTCTAAAAAAAGCGATAAATCAACAATGATAATATTTCATATTCAACCCTAAAAGTTGCGTCAAGTAAAGTGACAAAATATGAGAAAACGTGTTCTGACAATCAACCATGTTTTTATACTCATTTGCTTTCAACACTTTCAGTTTCCTAACACCAGAGATTGTCGATCTTCTACGTAAAGTTCAAATGGTCATGCATAGCAATGTCATGTCTCATAGATCCATGAATGTTATGTTTACGATGATTAGTTTTGCCATCCAAAATTGCCTTCTATTCATGTGTAATTATTAAATGAAATTCAAGAAAATAATTTTGTAGATTTGTTTGCACTTTGATTTGGTCACTTTAATTATGTCACCTTGAGTATTATATATGGTAGCTTGAGTGTTGTGAATTTGTTCATAAATTCATTTATTTTTATTTTATTAACATTGAATTTATATTGTTCTCGATGTATTATAGTACTAGTTAGCAAGTCTTATACAGACAAAGATTTAAATAAAATTTATTTGGACACACATACATGGATAATAAAATTTAAAAAAGAAATAATATTAAATGATATAATTATTTTCTTTTAAATTTTATCATTTATGTTTGTTCGTCCATTTTTTTTGTTTTTTTAGGTTGTATCCAACTAAACATTTCTCTATACCCGTTTAAGTGAAGGATATTTATTTTTAATAAAATAACAATGATACTTTAGTTAGTGTACTTTGTTTAAGGGAATTTTACGATATAATCCATCCGGTCTCAAATATAAGAAAAGATTCGTTTTTTAGGCTCATTGAGTAGTTAATGTATCTGATCTACATTGTAAAACAGATACATTAATTATTTAATAAATCTAAAAAATGAATCTTTTCTTATATTTGAGACCGGAGAGGAAGTAGTTAGTATATGAAACTAGAATAATTATATGTACTTGTTACATAAGACATAAGTTATGTACATTTGAATATTTAATGGGGGAAGAGGGTGGTAGTGACTGACAGGTTACCGGCTACAGGAGGCTGTCGGGTGGTGGTGGGAAGGTAACGGCGCATCAACCTGCAAAGAACAGACGCATGCTATTTGACCGGGGACTGGAACAGTAGGTACCCTCCTCCTACACTTTCACTTCACCTGCTCAGCTTGTAGGATGGTCCGGTGGATAACACACACAGTTCACCTCGATTACTCAAAACTGTGCATGCTCTCTGTTTACTAACATTATCTTTTGTTATGTTGTCTCACCAATAGTGTTGGTTATCAAGGGAGTCTCAAAGTCAAAGATCATTTAGTTGAACAACACTCAAAATTTTAAGATTATTAGATTTATGGATCCCCTTTCACTTATCAAATGTTAAACCTTCATTTTTTTAAAGTAATAACATCAAACTCACACTTGCTATATAACAAATAAAATGTGAGAAAAATTATGTGTATGTTGTATGTTTTGTTCCGTGGTGATAAAAATTAATTTTGAATGAATTGGTTATATAAAATTGATTAAATAAAAAAGTAAAATCTAAAGTGATTTATGTTGAAATGTATTTATGTGTTTTTTTTAACGGCATAATCTATTTATGTGTATGTTTGGTTCTACTTCTAGAGGAATTATAATTGATTATGGAGATGTAAAATTGGTTTTAATATGTTTGGTTGTTGTCGAGTATAATTGATTTTATTTGAAGCTTGGATTTGTAGCTTTTGATTCTACGATTGATTTTAACACTCAAATTTATAGTTCAATTCACTTTTACATGATTGTATTTAAACATAAATCACTTTTAGTTAGAATTATTCTTAATCAAAATCAGTTCTTCCAACCGCACAACCAAACACTCACCGTGAAAAAAGGGTTTAACAAAAAATTTATGGTTAAAATGAATTATTGAAGCCAAAAGCTACCAATTCTAACATCAATTCAAGTCAATTCTACAAACAAAACCAATTCTATTTTAAATCATCCAAACATCTAACAATAACTAACCAATTCTGAATTCTTCTTAGTTGCATGATGCGTAACTCAAAGCAGGCATGATGCACGTACGATTGTACCAATAGTTGATAAATTTTGTCAAAAATATAGCACAACCACATAGTTATTTGTTTTGGGTGATTTGACACGGTTTAAGGCATTGTACACACAGTTGCTCTTCCATGTTCATCCATTAATCTATTTACAAAAACAAAACCAAAACATACTTAAACTTGCTATAATGACTGTAAAATGACTTCTAATTAATTCTAAAGACACTATATCACTGACCATCATCACAACACCGCACTTAGACTGTTGTTTGTCGTCAACGAAAAGTCTCTTTGAATGATAAAAAAACCAAAAGTCTTTTACCTCATCCGACAATGGAATCGTCGGCTTTTGTTCGATTCTCCGAACATCAATCCAGTATGTCCAAAGCAATTACCACATAGATACTAGCTAAAACACAACCTTTTCCTACCTAATTTCTCTATTTAATCATTGAAACATGGTGATCACTCAGTGGACATACACATGCCACTTGACCATATAACATAAGACGTTCTAAACGTGAAATAGAGTTAATACGAAAGACACACTTCTATTTTACAAAGAAGATATAACATGTCTATTATCTCCCCCTTCATACTCAGCTGAGCCGATTTGACCTTCACCTAATACGACATCTCATGCACACAAATTATCAACCCCTTACGATCCTTACCATCAAACGACAGTAGATATACTTTATTCACCGCTATCTTCAATTCTGACATCGATTTATCATTGGGAGACGAAATATTCAATAGTTTTGCAAATTCGGTCCTCCATTGTCATCTTCTCATCTCCAAAAAATATTATTATCCATCTTTGGTTGCTTTTACAATTCTGATTGATTGGTTCTCCTCAAAGAATTTGGTAGGTCGCATTAGTGATAGGATTCACCAATTTAAAGAAATAAAGATAGAATTTATTGAATTAAATTGAATGGAATGAGCTCAAGAATTTAAAATGGTGGAAAACTGAAACACAAAAGTGTTACTAGATCAAATAAGCTTCGACAAAGAGGACCGTGAATCAACACAAAGTAAGCATCTTGGAAGAAACATTGGAGGATTTATTGACAAATGCATGATCAACAAAAAATAAGGTTGACGAAATACAACCATGTAGCATGTCGGGCCTAACCTTTTCTATCATATAATTACAGATAATGGATAATGTGGATATTTTAGACATGTGACGTACCAAGACCTCAATTTGATGGAAGATCATCTGACGAATAATAAAAGAATGATGTATGTGTCGACTTTCAATTCACGATTTGTTAAGAGTAACTCAACAAAGTAACTATCATGATCATGACATATGACTAAAGTGACAGTTACTTAGTTTCTTTTTCTATAAATAAAAGTTCTTGCACAAAACAAATCGTCGGATACATAATTTTTGAAATCTACTCCTAACTAAAAATAGACTCAAACTTTCTATAAGTTTATGTATGCATTCTTTCAGAGATGTAAAAAATTTATCGAGCTAATGGTCAGACCCATAAACCCATATTTTTGGCTAGCCGAGCCTTAAAAACTAATCTAAAATGTACTCGAGTAGCAAAAGTAACCCATTTGACAACTCTACATTCTACCATCGTTTAACATCTTAAGTTAGTTTTTAATTGAAAGCATTGTCTTCCAATTATAACTAATTTAGAAAAGTGAAATCAAAAAACCACTTGGATGATTTCTACCTCAAAATCACAAGAAACCAAGTCACATGTGAATGGAAGGTGGAATCATACGTGGCAACCCAAAATGGTTAAAGGTAGTATAGTATGACTGTATTAATTAAAATAGAAAATGAAGGAATGGTCCAACCAACGCTTTAAATACTAGTGTGATATTCCCGCGACAACACAAAAAAGTACTTCTACTGTTAGTGACAAATAAACTTTGAAGTGAAAGTGATAGTAAGTAATAGCAAGTACACACTCACTGTAGCTCCTTCTTGGCCCCTACATTGTAATGTAACCCATTAAATTCCATCACCATATAACACTTCAGTCCACTTCTAGTACAATATTAGTGTTGCTTATTCAATCTCTCTATATATCTATCGATCTATCACTTTGATTCCAAATTAATATCAAACTTAGTTAACATTATTTTTATACAATACAATATTACATTCATTTCACTTACTCCGCCAAAACGGGTCTCCCTCTTTGGTTGCTTGGATTGGGTCCGGACCTCTTGTGGGCCGACATGAACCGCCTCCTCTCCTTCCTCTTCCACCAGGTACATATGTTGTTTCAGAGACTAAATTGACGAATTTTATATATATGTTTTTAAAAAAAAAAAATATTTTACATAATGCTAGTTAATGTTCTTTTTGGAATGAAAATGCTAGTTATTTTTGCTGGAAAAAATGCTATATATAGATATTATAATTTATTATAAATGTACAAAGTAGACAAAAAAATTCTTTTCAAAAATATATATTCATATATAGTTTTTTCTTATAGGGAGTATTGGATGAGCAATTCTTGCAGCTCCAGCAGCTACAAGATGAAACCTCACCAAACTTTGTTTCTGAGGTTGTCAATATATATTTCCACGAATCTGAGAAGCTTCTCAGGAATCTAAGAGCATTGCTGTAATAATCCTTCAATATCTTATTAATTTCATAACTAAGTAATTATCTTATAAATCATGTAAATATTTTTCCTATAGTTTTGTATTTTAATTTAAATTTTTACGTGAATTTCTTCAGGATGGAGAGAGAGTTTATGGACTATAAGAAAATGGGGATTGATTTGAATCAGTTTATGGGAAGCAGTTCAAGCATTGGTGCAAAAAGAGTGACTAATGTTTGTGTTGCCTTTCGTGTCGCTACTGAACAGAACAACCGTGTTGGGTGGGTGCCTATACTCCCTCTTTATTCGTGCATTCTTTATTCGGTACGAATTCCTGCAATTTTAGGTATGTTTGATATTAAGATGGATATGTCAGAATGACGATGATTTATCGTGATTTGTAGAAGGTACAAAATGTAGTTTCTAAAAAGTTACCGTGAATTAGTGTGATTTTGACCTATTCATCGTGATATCAAACACTATCCATTACAGAGTGCACTTAGGGCATTCATTAGCCAGACCTAGTAAAAATAGTATGGTAAATTAACATTTTTTTTAATTAACTACTAACTGTTATCGTTTCTGTGTCCGTCCAACCAATTGCAGATGCTTCAGAGCATTGGAAATGCTGGAACATGAATATTGCTATCTCAAGAACAAATTGCACGAACTATTCCAAGTAAAGTTGCACTCAACCTAATAATCTAGCTAGCAGCCTAGTATATACAAAGTTTTATCATCCAGATAAGTCTTGCAATTGCAAGATTGTTTCAACCTATGAACAATAAATCTCATCATCAAATTAATGAAATAGAATATGATTTATTGATTCAATGGTAGAAAATAGACATGTGCGTGGTGCACGAATAATTATATTAGACAAAATTAGTGACAAAAAAAATGAAATTTCACTAATTTTTTCGTCGCAGAATTTAACGACAAAATTATAATGGGATTTCATGTTTTTCCTCTCTAAATTTCCTTTGCAATATTTTTTTTTGTAGTGTGAATCAATTTATGATACATCCTCTCATTATTTATGTTTATCATGATTTTTATGTTAATGATCACAGATTGAACAGCAACGAGCTTTGGCAGCTGGAGTGAGGTATCCAGTGCAGAATGAATAAAGTAAAATGAAAGAAACGATGATTAGAAAATGTATTTAAGATTTTTTCTTTTTTTCTTTTCTACTTCCATGTTAAATCTTTTTCTAGTTTCGTAAGGCTAAGGGCACATCTTTCCTGTTTTAGACAAACCAAGCTAAACATATCTTTTTGACTTGGTTGGGTAGGGAATAGAAAAAAAGGGGGGGGCTCACTGGATTGTGGATTCTCTTATTTATATGGTAGATTCTCTACTCATTTTTTTTGAATTAAAGTGGATCAAATCTACTGAAAGTTGCTAGTGGTTTTTATGTTTACTATTCATAGAAATTATGGTGTATTTGCTTTTTAGCTCCAGAGAGAAATTAATGAAAATGATGGAAATGGAGAGAATAACATTAAAAAATGAAGCAGGACAAAACATCATTTTTTTGTTTTGTTTAAACAGCATATATTAAAAGTGGCTAGCACAAGAAGTGCAAATAGGCTAACAATTACAATCAAAAGCCACAAACACACTGCCAGGACAAAACATCATATTTAACACTTCCTTTATCTTATAATAAGTATCATATTTTTAAAAGAAAAATTGTTCTAAAATAAAGGTGAGTTATTGTGTTCATGATCTTAATTATTTTTTTCAATCATACATCAACTTGTTTTTTTATTGATCATGATCATATATATGTGGAAACAAGAAGTTAATATCTGTTTATTGTTATAAAGGTGTTCATCCTTCCAAAGTTTCTACAGAACATTGAATTATATCATGGTTTGTGTCTAACATATACGAGTAAAATGGTTTTGCATCATACACAATTTTTTGATCAATAAATTATTATCATATCTCATTTAATTTAATAGTAATATTTATTGAACCAATGATAAAAACTAGCTTGTCCGTGTTGTAAAATTCATCTTACTTATACACTATATAATTGGTCTATATTATGTTATGATTTCTTTTCAAATTTCATAGTGCACTTGTGCGACAAGAAATTAAGTAAAATGCTATGTTTATAACATTCATATACGTTATCAATATGATGTATAATTAATCAATTCATGTTTAAGTTCAACTATTGGAAGAAAAAAAATATCACACGCAGAAAAAAAAGTAAGGTTTGAAATGACTATATAAATATTAAAGAGTGATACCTCTTACATTACAAATTGATTTTGTGACAATGAATTATGCTCAAAATAAATCTAATATGGTTTCAAAGCCTATCTCTTGATAGAACTTAGAAGACCACCATGTATTAAGTTCGGTATTGCTCACGAAAAGACACACTCAATGAATAGAGTTGTATTTAACGCGCAAAGGCACCAATTTAGAACATGAATTATGAGGATACTTGCATGAAACCACCGGCATGCATGATCAAGTGCAATGTAAATGCAGCTGCTTTCAACAATAGTTTTATCATGGGACACAATATGTGTTTTTGCGACTCTACGGGGATCATTCTTGATCATCAAATCAAATTTCTCTCATTCGTCTGTCACAGTTCTAGAGGCCGAGTCATGTTTGAAAACTTATTCAAAAGTTTTGTTTGATGCTCTCACCACCACCACTACTCCCCATCAACGAGATTGATGATCTTGTATTTCAATGTCGAAGACTCTTATTCAATAGACCCGAATTTGTAGTATCGTATGTTAGGAGGCAAGCAAACAAATGGTCTGTTTGTTTTGGTTTTTCAGCAGCAAGAAGCACTTCTACAAACCTCAAAAGTGGAATTGAGTTTTGAATGTTGTTTAGTTTGGCTTTTTAGAATTGCTTCTATCCTCCAAAAGCAATTTTCCTTGAAGCTACAATTCCTAGCTTTTGGCTTTCCTAGAATCAATTATACATTAAATTTTATATTTTGATTATTACAACCTATTATTTTCCTTTATTGCCCTTTATCAATTCTCCTTCTTTTTGCTTTGTAATTAATTTGATGAACCAAATTCAATCAGAAAACTTACCGAACCAAATTAGCCCCAGAAAAATGTTTATGGTCATGAGTTACCAAATTTTAAATTTTCCTTTACAGTGTCCCCATTCAGATTTACTGTATTTTTTCTTTTAACTTTCTTTTACGCTATATTTTATCATTTTTGGCAACTAACCCTAGTATTATTTAACTTAAATATATTTTATCAAAAAATATAAAATGTATATGAACAAATATTTTGTAAAAAAAATTAGTTTAATGATCGTATTTATTATGTTTTAAATTAATATATAGAAAATTTATTTATTTAAATTAAATAATATATCTACATTTAGTATTGATCTACATATACATTCAACTATGCATATTTACTTGAATTTAGCTATGTCCATTTTAGTAATTATACATTCAAAAACAATTTTGATAAAAACTATCAAAACAACATTCAGTTTGTTTAATCAATTCTGCATTATTGTATTCAAACATAAATCAATTCTATTCAAAACTGAACCAAACACACACAAAGTTGCTTATAGTTTTGCTAGAACATCGCTATCTCACCTTAACCTCCATAGTTTTCATCATTTAATGCCTACTTTGTAGTCTGTACCCATTTTTAATGAAATAAATTAACTTTGTCTTTGATCATTGAAAAAAAATAGATTCTATCATTTATCATACCACATATCATTTATATTCATACACCAAAACCATTAATGGTAGACTTAAAGAGGTGTATACGTGGAAAAAAAATATTCTAAAATGAGTTTATAAAAAAATGATTACATTCATCTCAGGATTTGGATCCTCTCCAACCATTTCACTCATGTTGTTTGTCCTGTTATAATCTAAGTCATTCATTCATCTTTTTTTTCTCTCTTTAGTGCTACTTTTTGTTCATTTATGACTCAATCAACTATTGGATCGGAAAAGGAGAGGGGGTTGCACAAAAAAGGCAGGAGATGATCCAAATCCTTCATCTCACAAGTCATGTTTGTAAAGTTTATAAAAGAGATTATAAATGAGTTTATGAATTAGATTTATGCAAAATTAATATATGTTGTCATTGTTGTATAATTAGAAAATTCATGTTTAAGTTCAACACTACATAGATAAATTTGAAATGATACTAGATATTATCATGGATTCTTGAATTCAAAACACAATCTAATTAAGAATTGACAATATATGGGCTTAGTATAGATATGTGAATGAGATTGTCTAGCTATCAGCAGTTACAATTCTCAGCCATCCGATTTAGGTTAACGGATGAGACCATTTCATTCAATATGTATTTTTCGATCTCAAATCAACAATCAAATATTTACTACCACATATAATTGCGCCAACTCGAATTGCAGATGATCCCAATCCTTATATATATTCTTGCAGTGATCTTTTCTTTTCCATGCAAAAGAAGAGAACCCTGCTTACACTAGGTCGTGTCAATCAAATCAATTCAGTAATACTTCATCAGGTTTGTGTCTGTGTGGGTATATGCAAAAGGCACCATATGCATATGGAAGAAGTAAATAGAAAAATAGATTTACAAGTACCAAACAATTAAGGGAAGATTTTTATTCCAACACTTTCCAAAGCTATGCTTCTTTCTACCAAACAATTTGATATATAATGTCACTATAGAGAATCTAGCTAGCTACATATATTGGTCAAAAGTTCAATGTGACCCAACCATTTACACTGTATTGTCTGCATCACATTGAAAATTAAAACCATAAATGAATCAAGCTAGTTTAGCTATTGAATTGTAACTCCCCTTGGCTGAGTAATGGCAAAATTGATCCAGCTGTTCAGCATTCATCTAACTGATAGTATGATTGTTATTACTTGAGCATGCACATACACTAAAGTTTTGCATTAATACTTTTTTTTTACAATCGTTTTACATCAATATACTTGAAAATCGATATAAGGGTAGTTTATAACAATAGATAAATTCTTGTGTTAAACAAGACAAATTAGACTTTAAATAAGTTAGATCATATGCTTTTATCGGACGATCTAGTTTGCTTCTATCTCTAGTAGTGATGTGGAATTTATATAAACTGTTACATCTTCATTTAACGTGTCATGTGACAGTTCTACGAACAGAATTGCTAATTCTTAAAACATATAGAGATTAATTCAATCAATGGCTACAACTTAGGAAAGAAATTGTCTATTCAATAATTTTGTGCCTTAAGCTAGCTAGCCGATTTACTATTCATTCAACTAAGCAATAAAGATGGGTCTCTTGATCACATTGTAAATATTAACCTAACTATACATGAATCACATGCAACACCATCAAACACTTGACAAAATATTCAATAGAAATACTGTACAATATTTTAATTTGAGTCAAGCAAGGGACATTCACTTAATACTTTTGTTTTGATATGGCTACTTGCATTCATATTGTTGACCAAAGTACAAAATATTCAATCAAAAAAGCAGGGCCTAGTTTAGTGTGTGATCACTGGTCAGTCCATATTAAGAACAACACACTGAATTGAATCTGCATGGCAACTGAAACATTAACCGTGTCTTGTCTAGTTCATCATGTCCAGATAATATTCCATAGAGTTTACTCTCTGAATCTGAACTTTATTTTCTGTAACTATAGTCAATACTATAGGTAGTTGGTAGCACCATTGGGACACTAGATTTTTTACATGTCACATGGGATTCATGTATATAGATATCTCTTGTAGTCTAGTGCATAAACTAGCCATACACGCCATAATGAAATTCCAATTCAAGTAGTCCCAAATGTTGATGCATATATTGATTTAAGATTTTCTTTTTTTGAAAATACTGATTTAAATGTTGATGCATATATCACTTTTTACGTAATTTATACAGAAGAAAATTTGCTATGATTGACATTTTTCTAAGTAACAATATATTAGAAATTAATCTTAAAAAATATATATTTTAGAGATTATACTTTCAAAAAATATATATTAGAGATTATTATTTCCTGTGTAAAGTAATTCTAAATTTTAATGTTTTAGAGATCTCATATTCAAACTCAGACAATTATAAAATTGATTTAATCATAGTCATAAAAAAATCTAAACACTATTGAGAGAATCAAAATTAGGAGTGTTAAAAATCTTATCTTTTTGTATTTAATACTCACCTTTTTATTTGGTATAGTTTATATGAACTTAATCACTTTATGCTAAACACATTTTTAAAGTATAGTACAATAATTTCATTCAATACAAAACAAATGTTAAAAAGAGTGTTGAAAATTGATTTTCATATCACTCATCAATAAAAATTATTCAAACATCCCTAATGATCTTTAATCATATTCAAATAAAAAATAAAACATTTAATCTATATTTTCTTTTAGAATTTTAGTTTGTAAGTACCGTTAAAAAAGTGATATATGAGCATATAAAAAAAGGTTAAATATGATTTTGCTCTCTATAAATATGTCAACTTTTCGTTTTAGTCCCTCTAAAATATTTCATCAGCTTTTAGTCCCTAAAATTTTTTCCATCTTCACTTTTGGTCCCTCCTTTAAAGCAAACTCATGTAGAATTCATATTTTTGAATAAAATTGTACAAAAAAATTCATAATGTTATAAGAATCTCTCCACAAAAAAAAAATTAACAAAACGTGAATTTAATATGAATTTTTATATTTTTTACGGTTAAAAGTTCATATTTAATTTTTGTTTTGTTAAAAAAAAATCTAATTTTCTTTGGGAATTTTTATTACAATATTCTACATATTTCTGCACAATTTCATTTAAAAATAGAAAAACTAACTTCAAAATAAAGATCAAAAGTAGTGATTGAAAATTTTATAGAGACTAAAAGTTGAAGAAATTTTTTAGAGAGATTAAAATAAAAAGTTGGTATATTTATAAGGACTAAAAACATATTTAACAAAAAAAAAAATGAAAGCAAAAGAGAGGTATTTTAGAATACCTCATATATGTGAACAATCATCATCATCATCAACAACAACAAATCTCCACTACCATCACCACCACAATCCATTTGCTAGCATTCGAACCTGACACATGCATGTAATGTTTTCACACATTTACCATGCAGACCGGGCGATGCCAGCGATTGACTTAGCATAGTTTAGTTTTAAATTCTGTAAAATCTAACTTGGGCTTTAGTGAATAAGCCCAGGCCAAAGAACAGCCAACCAATTAGAACGCTGAATTATTAGAGGATTGCTTTTCTAACATTAGATATGTCTTAGCAATACAATTAACTGTCGCTGATTTTGTAGTTATAACTCAACGGTAGTTAACTACTGTTGAGGGTATTTTAGTAATTTACTTGAGTTATTAGAAACTTCTGAATGTCAAAAAAGCAATTCTCGAATTATTATTACATTTCAACTAAAGTTTATTCTTGACCAAAAAAAACTAAAGTTTATTCATTTCATAAAAATGAAAGCATAAAATGTATTGATACCGACCAAAAACAAAGACACACTAATAAAAAAAGAAGGCAATTAGGATTAACTTAGTTGGTAAAAAGTTAACTCGTTCATAAGATTGTAGATTCAATTCTCATTGTTAGTGTGATGATCTCTTTAGTTGATTATTTGTAAGCAGGGTCGTATCTGAGACATGGCGAAAATGGAGACCGTCCTAGGCCTAAAAAAAAAGTACGAAATTCGGGTCCTAATTTTTTTCCAAGGGTCTATTAGGCCCTAAAAAAATTGCTTATTTTTAAAGGGATGTGTGCTTGTTAGTAATAAGCTTAATTTCCATTAAATGTTTTGTATAAGCATTTGAATATTAAATAAAAAGTTCAAAGTTTTTTTATCAAGTTTGATGTTTATATATATTCACTAGTTAATTAATTGTTTTGTATAAGCATTTGAATATTAAATAAAAAGTTCAAAGTTTTTTTTATCAAGTTTGATGTTTATATTTATTTACTAGTTAGGACCCAAATTGTAGGTTCATCATACACTATCAAAATCTCATAAACAACCCTCTTTATAACTACTTCTTTTAGTATTTATTGAATCTTACCATCGTTTTAATTATGATGAGTCCCCATAACCTACCTGACATGCACTTTTTGTTAGGGTTAAATATGTTTTTATCCCTATAAATATACCAACTTTTCATTTTAGTCCCTCTAAAAATTTTCTTCAAATTTTAGTCCTCTAAAAATTTTCCATCTTCACTTTTGGTCCATCTTTTAAAGTAAACTCATATGTATAATTCATATTTTTGAATAAAATTTTGCAGAAAAAATTATAATATTATAAGAATCTCTCCCAAAAAAATTTAGAATTTTTTAACAAAACATGAATTTAATATGAATTTTAAAAATTTGATAAATTTTAAAAATTCATATTAAATTTATTTTGAGAAATATTTTTACAATATTCTACACATTTCTGCACAATTTTATTAAAAAAAATATACTAAAATTAACTTAAAAATAGGGACCAAAAGTAGTGATTGAAAATTCTATAGGGACTAAAAGTTAAAAGAAAATTTTAGAGGGACTAAAATGAAAAGTAAGTATATTTATAAGGACTAAAAACATATTTAACAAAAAAAAAAAAAGCAAAAGAAAGGTAATTTAGAATACCTCATATATGAGAACTATAACATTCTCATCATCATCATCATCATCAATCTCAACATTTCCACCACCACCCATTTGTCAGCATTCGAACTTGAGACATGTAGGTAATGTTTTCACACAATTACCATACACACCAGGCGATGCCAGCGGCTTAGTGTGCGTAGTTTAATTTTAAATTGTGTAAAATCAAACTTGGGTTTTAGTGTATAAGACCATGCCAAAGAACAATTAACCAATTAGAATGCTGTATTATTATTACATTTCAACTGGAGGTTATTCATTTAATAAAAAACAAGCATAAAATGTATTGATACTGACCAAAAACAAAGACACACCAATAAAAAGGGAGGTGAGGTAACTAGGATTTACTTAGTTGGTAAAAAGTTAACTCGTTCATAAAATTATAAGTTCAACTCTCATTGTTAGTGTGATGATCTCTTTAGTTGATGATTTGTAAGTACTTCTTTTACTGCTCATTGAATCTTAACATTGTTCTAATTATAATGAGTCTTTGGAACCCAACTCACATGAACTTTTTGTTATAAAAGAAAACTAATTAAAAAGAGTTAGTATAAGATATGAATGTTTAAGCTACACTATAAGCAACCATTTGATTTATTGCCTAACATGCATACATGATACACCACTTAACTTAGATAAAAAAAAAAGATAGTTTTTTTAAAATTTTGTTTTCTTTTTAAAGAATACTATCAATTAAAGAGAAAATGCCATAACTCAAAATACAATATCCGGTCATATTTATAAGCAAAAATCAATTTTTCAAGTTTATTGAATATTTAATGTATTCAGTCTATAAATGCGACTAAATACATTAATTATTTAATAAATTTAAAAACTTGTTTAACTTGTTTTTTTTCCTTATAAATGTGACCGAAATGAGTAAATAAAAAAATTTCTTATTATTTAAGGAGTGATTATTTTTCTTTAAAAAAATGGTGTGACTATATTATGGAGATACATACTTAGGTAAGAAGGTGCAAATTCAGAGGAAGTATGTTTCAATGAAAGAATGGTTTGCATATATGATCCAACAAAGAGGCATTAATGTTTCACACCTTTTGTTCTCCAGACGGCTGCTGCAACAGTTTTTAGTCGATGCGTTCAGCATGATTGAGTCGTGGCGTTTGAAATGGTACAGAGACCACCGGAAGGAGGTCAGAGCTGATATGTACAAGGGGTTATATGAAGTTGTTCTTAGAGGGGAGACAAGTCCAACAACTGCTGGGAAACGTATAGTGTTGCCATCGAAATTCGTCGGAGGAGCATGATATATGATACAAAATTACCAGGATGCTATGGCAATATGTGCATGGGTGGGGTATCCAGATTTGTTTATCACTTTTACATGCAACCACAAGTGGACTGAGTTAGTAGACTTTCTGAAGAAGTACAACCTAAAACCTGAAGATAGACCTGATTTAGTGAGTCGTCTATTCAAGATAAAGCTAAATCATCTTATAAAGGAGATTAAGAAAGGAAAAATAGTTGGGAAAGTGAGAGCAGGTAATATTCAATTAGTAATCTATCTATCAAATTCTTTTTTATATGGTGTCTATAAGCACATAGTTAAATTAGGCATTTAATTTACTCATCTTACACAAACTTCAACTTTTATTGCAGTTATTTATACCATTGAATTCCAAAAGTGAGGTCTCCCGCACGCTCATATATTGGTGTTTTTGCAACCAAAATTTCGTTGTACTCATCCTAAGAATATTGACAAGATTATATGCGCCGAAATTCCAGACAAAGACCGTGATCCTCAACTATACAAAATAGTGTCTTCTCTTATGATTCATGGTCCATGTGGAGATCAAAACACATCATCACCTTGCATGCTAAATGGCAAGTGCACTAAATACTTTCCAAAAAAATTCGTTGACAACACTGTTATTGACTTCGAAGGCTATCCAGTGTATAGAAGAAGGGATAATGGTGTTTTCATAAAAAAGGGTCAATCATTTGTTGATAATAGATATGTTGTTCCATACAATCGACATCTTCTACTGAAATTCAATGCACATATTAATGTAGAATGGTGCAATCAGTCACGGTTAATCAAATATCTATTCAAATATGTCAACAAAGGTCATGATCGCGTCACTGCTACCTTTTACAACGTGGCTGATGAAAATTATGACGAAATAAAAATGTATTATGATTGTCGGTATCTCTCATCATGTGAGGTTGTATGGAGAATATTTTCATTTGATATAAATTATAGAGAACCCTCTGTTGAGCGTCTGAATTTCCATTTGGAAGGAGAAGAACCAATCGTGTTTGAAGATCACGAAGATCTTGAAGAGGTTATCAGGAAACCACATATTCGTTATACAAAGTTTGTAGCATGGATGGATGCCAACAGGAAATATCCAGAAGCAGGAGAGCTAACTTACAACGAATTTCCATTAAAATTTGTGCGGAAAGCATCTGAACGTAAATGGACGCCGCGAAAACAAGGTCTCTCAATTGGCCGGATTCACTTTGTTCCTCCTGGGTCCTGGGATAAGTTTTACCTCAGAACTCTGATGAACTATGTTAAGGGTCCTATGTCCTTTGATGATATTAAAACAGTTAACAATTACAAGTATGACTCATTCACAGATGCTTGCTTCGCTTTGGGGTTGTTGGGTGATGACAAAGAGTTCATTGACTGCATAAACCAAGTCGGACAATGGGGAACCGCCGATTATCTACGCAGGTTGTTTGCTGCTTTATTGGTATCAAATCAATTCTCTCGCCCGAATCATGTTTGGGACAAGACATGGCCCCATCTAAGGGATGATGTTTTACGCCGTCAGGAACGTATACTACGTGTACAAGGTACGAATGGTTTCATTTATCCACTTTAAATTCCATTCACGTTAAGTTCCATTAGATGCAGGTTTTTAATGTAAAAAATTCAGCAACTTACAATGTAATATCATGTTTTTAACGTGCAGATTTGGTGTTAGATGACAATCAATTGAGAAGTTATGCCCTTGCAGAAATAGAAAGATTGGTTCAAAAACATGGTAAGAATATGAAGGATGATTATCCCATGATGTCTAGACCTGATGTTTCATTGATCCATCATGCACGAAATATACTTTTATACGATGAGTTGAGTTACAACAGAGGTGACCTTGAAATTGAGCATGGTAGATTGATGTCGACGATGACTGCAGAACAAAAGAAAGTATATCACAATTATTAACAGAGTCAATTCAAAGCGTCCTGGTTTTTTCTTTCTTTATGGTTACGGCGGAACAAGTAAGACTTTCATATAGAGAGCTTTATCATCTGCATTGCATTCAAAGGGGGACATAGTATTGACCGTTGCATCTAGCGGTATTGCAGCATTGCTCATACCGGGGGGAAGAACAGCACACTCCAGGTTTGGT
>Ga0315915_1000228_pt1 | contig 50744 bp, 15 predicted proteins | sample MpolbnodulesMG_FD_207738 | JGI IMG/M metagenome (GOLD analysis project Ga0315915, IMG submission 207738) | Medicago polymorpha root nodule microbial communities from Los Angeles, California, United States - branched nodules | ecosystem: Host-associated > Plants > Roots > Nodule | place: USA... | reverse complement strand
GCAGGTAAGTGTTCTGGTTCTTTTTTTGAATGGTAAGTGTTAGTAATTAGTTGCTAGATTAGTTTTTTCTCCTTTGTCCGGGTTTGAGCCCAGGACCTCCAACTCCTTATCCCTTAGCTCAAACCAGTTGAGCTACCCATCCCCCCAGTAAGTGTTCTGGTTATTCACACCCTTCAGAACCTTTCAGTTCTCCATTCTTTTCCAATATAAGTCATTTAAGCTTCATTGTCCATTTACATTCATGTCAGATATTGTTGTTGGTTCCGCAAATATTAATTATGCATATGGTGGAAAATTATGTTCATCCAGCCCAATGGAATACGAAACAGATCCTACCATAGTGAATAAAGCAAATAATCATAATTATTTAAGGGTTTCCCCAATGAAAGTGAAATACAATTTAGAGCTCATTAGAAGTTGAGTTTAATTGGTTTATCATCACAATGAATTATTATAAAGTGCCAGATTGTATTTTACTTCAGTCAAATTGTATCTCTGTTAGTCAAACTGTTTGTTCTGCAAGACTTGTAAATTTGGTAGTTGATATTGGTAAGATTCTACTTCGTTTGTTGACATTTACAAAAACTCTTTGGTGGTGAGTAGGGGCTTGATGCATATACATCGAATGAAGATTATTCACCGTGATGTGAAAAGTGCAAATTGCCTTGTGGATAAGCATTGGACAGTAAAAGTCTGTGATTTTGGACTTTCAAGAATAATTACTGAGTCTCCCATGAGAGATTCTTCTTCAGCTGGAACACCAGAATGGATGGCACCTGAACTGATTCGAAATGAGCCATTCACTGAAAAATGTGATATCTTTAGCCTAGGTGTGATAATGTGGGAGCTCTGCAACTTGAGTAGGCCATGGGAAGGCGTACCTCCAGAGAGGGTATGTTTGTTAGATTTGTTGCGATTTCTATTGCTGTCACAGTTCTATATTGGAAACATATTTGTTGAATTCTGGAATCAAAGTAACAGTTTATGTTGGCTAATCTTTATTCTCTGCCGATTAGGTGGTTTATACTGTTGCTAATGAGGGTTCCAGATTGGAGATTCCTGAAGGCCCGCTAGGCAGACTGATTTCAGGTATCTGCGACTGATTCATAACTTGAATCAATACCTTTTTTATTTTTATTTTTTTTAAAAATTATTTTATATTTTGTTTTTTTTAAAAAGAAGCATTAAGCATGTTATAATTCAGATCCCATCTAGTTTAACTGGTTACCTGACTTTTCATGTGCAGAGTGTTGGGCAGAACCGCATGAGCGACCAAGTTGTGAGGAGATCCTGTCTCGCTTGGTGGATATCGAGTACTCGATGTCTTGATGCAGCAATTACCTTTTGTACATAGTGAACTCTGGGTTGAGTTATCACATTGTATTTTCGGCTGATGTTGTAAACTAATATGAATTATATGTCCTGAAAACATGTTAAAATGTGCATTCGTGCATTTCTTGACTCGTCTCTTATGTGAAGCAACGTAAAGAGAAGGAAAAGAAGCAATGGCTGTTTTTTATCCATCTCTTTAATCACACAAAATATGGTTGACCTTTCATTTAATGGTTGAAGATTTTGAAAGAAGTGATTCATGACAGAATATTCAATATACTAAACAGTCAAATCCTACTGGCTTCCATTCTTTCAAGCACATGCTTAATTTTAACCTTTGAAGCACGGGCGTACCTAAAATAGGTGTTCGGATCCTTTCCTTCACATTACAAAGGAGGGATGAGAGAGAATATAGAATTGAATGGTAAAAAAGCGACAAAAGAAGAGATAGAGAGGATGGACAGAGTGAAGGAGAGGATCCGGCTCTCTAAAATAGTGATGCTCGGTGCTAGACTGCTAGTACATGAATTGAACTAAACACGTATATCCATTTTATCAGTAAGAATTCCAAAATATGCTGGGGTACATAAGATAATTCAGTCAACTGTGATAGAAATTCAGACAAGATTTTTTGTTGTTTTTTACGCTAACGGACCTACCTTGGGTTTTAAATTTTTTTCCGTATTTCGTATCCATAGTTATGCATCAGATTCTAACCTAAGATATAAGTTTAAATACAAAGAGAGCTCTTGCTAGAAGACTCGTAAAGAACAAATTATATATAAGTTTCTCATAATAATTTCAACTTTTACCTGGATAATTTAAGTTCCTTTATTTTTTTGTGGTTACCTTGATAATTTAAGTTCTTGTGAGAGAAGATGCATGTAATCTCTCGCTTATCATTTATTCCACGAAAATAAGAAAATAGCCGAGGGTAGAATGGTTACATTTGAGACTCAAAAATCCAACTGGAGTCCCACGATTTTACGGTGTCAAAAGAGAGAAAGTGAAATAATCTACCAAAGCCGTAATTGATGTTAATAATTGGCAATAACAATTAACAAGCTCTAACTATCCTTTTTTCTCTTTTGTTTATTGCATCCTAGGAAACATTACAATTGATCAGTCACATATTTGACGCCTATTCAACGCATCTTCAAAGCGAATGCATGATCCTACCCTCATCTCTGTACTCATGTCATTCTCTGGTGCTGGATAGTAATCCTCTCTCAGCTGAACATCTCTCAGATTTGGTATTTTGAGGAAGTAGTTCATGAAGTGTTCATGAGTTGTTCCATGAATGAAAAGCTTCCTCAAAGTATAGCATTCTTGCAACAGGCCAGCAGCTGGAAGAGACAGACTCCTCTGGTTCACATCCTCATCCTGTGGTGGCCAGTAATGAAGTTCGTTTAGACTCAAGCTACCAATCCCATTAAGGAAGAACCTCTCCCACCAACTCAAATCCAATTGTCCGGAAGGCGCTGTGTACACATAACCTTTTGTATCGCCGCAATCCAGCTGCATCTTTGACAACTGAGGATAACAAGCTAGAATGCTCAGACCAAATTCGCGCACTGCTGGTTTGGGTTTTCCTCTGCAATCTCCTTCGACTTTTATACGAATCTCTTCCAGATTGGGGCAATCCTCCAACCCTGCTACTGGTAACTGAGTCAACAGATCACCAACCTTTATCCAAAGAGAAAGATACTCCAACCTATCCCAGCTATAGCCATAGTAACCATTGCCGTTACCATTGCCATTGCTTTGCACAAACAAATCATCAGCCTCCAATCCATACTCACACCTCTGCCTCTTCCTCATGCTTGTGTCTTCTCCACATTCCCCGCCCCCAAAGCAATCCATTAACTCTGAACCATTCAGTTCATCCAAAGCGTTCAGATCAAAGTTGAACAAACCTTGTCCAAAGTTGTCACTTTCCTTCCATACACAATCCAAGTGAAGCCGCTCAATCCGGTCCCGAATAGGCTCCAAAGCTCTGAGAGTAGCAGCCGCATCCAGGTTGACACACGAAGCAACCTTAACATCAATCAAAGTCCTTCGAAGCAAACACGCCATAGTCCTCAACCCTTTTTCAGTAACAAGCTTACAACCCTGAATCTCAAACCTCACCAACCGTGAACACCCTCTCCCAATCTCAATCAACCCCATATCATCAAGATCACCACACGTGTTAACCGACAACGATTGAAGCCCGTGGCAAAGCGCAATTCCGTCAAGCCGCGACCCAATTGCTAAACAAATCCCCTGAAACTGACCCAATTTAACAACCTTCAAATTAGGACACTTAGAACTCAACATCTCCAGAGGCAAACTACTCTCAGTGACATTTTTACAAACATCTAGCACCAATTCTTCCAAAAGGGGTAACCCAGTGAACAACGCTACAAGCGTGGCACGACTCACCCTAGCATCCTCTGCACCTTCTTCCTCTCTCCGATTCGAAAACGATGACGTATCCGCCATGTGAAGAAGTTTCAGCTTAGGACAATTAGAAGCGACGGCCAATAAAGTTTCGTCACCGACGAAACCGATGTATCTCGGATCAAAAGTGCAGGCAACAAGAAAGTGTTCCAAATTAGGACACGATGAAGTGATGGATTCGATTTGGTTAGACTTGAAACCCTCCGTGAACGACGTCGTTAGTAGATTCAAACGACGAAGTGAGGCGGCGGTGGTAGTATTCTCCGCCAAAACCGGTGGAAGATCTTCCGGCCAGTGATAGAACGAAGACAGGTCAAGCGAAGTAATCGATCGGCACCGTGAAAACAAGGCGGCGAAGTCTGACCCCGGCTGCAACCCCTGCGGCCGTTGATGCCACCGAACAAGCCGAACATCACGAAGCTCCGGCCAGTGGTTGAAGAGAAGAAGGTGAAGCGTGTGCGGGTCACGCACGTAGACAGTAAGTGAAGTCACGCGCGGGAAAGTATTTCGTAACCGTTGAGCTAGAAGCGGAGAATCATTACCAGCGGGTGAACAGAACAGCGCGTGACCCCACGGCGAGAGAAGCGATACATCGAGATTAGTAACGTTCGTGAAGGAAGTTGGAATTCTGTATAAGTCACGCGCGTTTCCTCGGAGCGTGAGGGATAATCGCGTTTTTCTCTCTAACTTGAAGAAGCTATGACATACTAAGGAGAGTGAGTTACGAGTTCGTGTGTCAGTTATGCCGGTGAAGACTTTCGATAAAATCTCCTCCGGTAGGTGGCTTACGGTGGTTGCTGAGTTGTTTCCTACCATCGCCGGTAAGAAATTCTCACAATAATAACTACTTTCTTTTTTTAGTTAGGAATATGTATGAAGGAAATTTATAGAGGTAAAGGTGATTGGGGTATTGAGTATCAATCAATGAAATCTAGTGAGTGATATTTGTGGCAGTTTCTGAGATGTTATAAAGAGTAATGTTTTTTATTACATTTTATTTTATTGTATTGTATGGTACGGGATGATATCATATGCTTGATAATGGTATTGATGGGTATGGTATGGCTATTATTAGTCATAAGATTGAAAACACTTTGTTGGTTGGGTGATGCATAGCCACGTGAATACGATGTATGTATCTGACTATATTTTAAAGGGTGTTGCTAACCATGTCTCCGGAGCATCCATCATGAAATCCATAAATATAAATTTTAGTTGGTTCGTTTTGCGCTATTGTTCTGCCTTTTCTCTGTCTTTGAATTTTGGCATCGGGTTTTTGGTGGGTCGAGTTTTTGGTCTGGTTAGGGTGTTTGCTCTGGTGGTTCGTGAGTTGAGGGGTGCCTTTTTGACTTGTGTCGGGAGTCTTGTGGGCCGATCGCTTTTGATTCGAGGTCGGAAGCAAGTTTGTGACTCAGGTCCTTTTAGGCTGTTGTGATGTCTCCTCTGATAAACCGGAACTTGAGTGGTGGTCAAAGCTGAACGTTTGAAGCAAAATCACTACCGGGTGCCTAATTGATCACTGTTGGCGGTGTTTGTTCTTTGAAGAATTGCTGGCGGTGTTGGTTCTTTGAGGAGCTGTTGTCAGGGGATTAAGCTTTTTGAGGGTGTTAGTGGTTTTTCTTTGGGGGTTTTATGTGTTTTTATTTTCTCTTTCTGGTGTAATACTTGAGATTTAATCCTCTTATATATAATATATTTTACCATTCAAAAAAAAAAAGATTGCATCATTTTTTTGTAATTTTTTATTTTATTTTAATTGCTTAATCAATATTTATGAGACATTCTTTAACATTCTCTATTTCAAAATCGTGTGATCCGAATCCACTACTTTTAAAAGATATACATCTTTTCCTCATCTTATTTATCATTTTTCCTTCTTTTTTTCTTATCATGCATTAAAGTTATGATGATTTTTCTACCATTAAGTGTGTTTGATATTATACTGATAACTTATGTAAAATTACGGTTTGATATATTTACCGTGATACCAAACATTGGTTAAGATTAAGAGTGACTCGGATCCAAAATTGTGTGTGTGAGAGATGGTTTGAAAATGAGAGATGGTTTGGATTTTTGTAAAAGGCAAACAGCCAGCAGTGGGAAAGGGGGTAATGGTACAAATGAAATCTGTATGTACATTATTATTAGGATTAAGATAAGGGAAAAAAGAATAGGGACAAACAATTGGGGAAAGATGGGGGACCACAAACAGGACCCAGTTAATCCCTTATGAGATAAAGAAAGAGGGTTAAATCACTCACATTGTTGGATTGAATTTTGTTTACTTCTTTTCTTCTTTCGTATCTTGTTCATTTTTTCTTTCTTTCTATCTACTTACTTTGTCAAGCTCTGTCTTTTCCATTTTGATTGGATTTGGATAGGAACACAAAACACTATAGTGCAACATACACTTGGCGTTAATATCTCTATTGGATATTGATGATATTTTTAAAACTGCGTTGAAATTATAATAATGGAGTATATGCATAATAATATAATCTGTGAGTGAGTGACCGACGAGGGACCCAACATTAACCTTCCTTTCGAGCCTCCAACCCAATAGTCCAATCAATCCACGTTAAATAACAAAGTTTACATTGACACATGAGATTCAATACTATATAAGTTTTCTTTTTTTATGAAAGATCAACAAATGGTATTAATAAAAATACTTATTATCCAAGACACAAAGTGTATCATTGATGAATTCTAAGTTTTTATATTTGCACTAGCTCATAGGACAAAATTGATTTGTGAGATGATGATTATCCTTGTTTAGAAACACTTATTTATGTCATTTTTTATTAAATATGATAGTATTTAACAGAGTCTATCACATCTAATACTATTAGACTTGATGCATAGATATAAATGGTAGGTGACTCGATAAAGACAAATCTTGGAAGAGGTTTTGATATCACCTTAAATTTTTATACCAGAGATAATTCATTCTTCCAAAATCGATCTGTGAGGTAAAATTCGTTGTCACTTATAAACACTTGTTCATGTTATCTCTCATCCAACGACTCTTTAACATGAATAAAACAATTACAATTCACTAAATATACAATCAAAATCAAACCTCAAGAAAAAACAAACAATTACCATCCCACACAAAACAAAATCTCCAAAAGAGTACATAAATTATTATTGATGATGTGTTGGTTAGGATGGGGGATGAGGGGCAGACATGGAGTTGGAGGAGGGGGCTGTTTGCGTGAGAAGAGGAGTTGGCGGGGGAATTTAAATTATTACTTCACGGTGTGACTTTGCAAGTTGATAAAGTTGACAGGTGGCTATCTAATTTGGAAACATCTCATGTCTATTTCGTCCGTAGTGCTTATAAATTGCTCACTTTTCAACCTCTGTCTGTTTCTATGGTGGCGGTGTCCTCTCTTTGGAATAAAGATGTCCCTTTGAAGGTCGTTTTGTTTGCCTGGCGTATGTTTCGTGATAGGTTGGCAACTAAGGATAACCTTCTTCGTTGTGGAGTGATTCCTAATGATTCCTAGATGTGTGTTGCTGGCTGTGGGTCCGAAGAGACTTCGACACATTTATTTTTACACTGTAATATATTTGGTTCGACCTGGCACTATATCTCCAGGTGGTTGGATTTGTCGACGGTAATTCCCTTCTCTGTGGGAGACCATTTTAATCAGTTCACTATTGATGGTGGTGTCACAAAGGCACAACGATCAATTTTACAGGTTCTTTGGTAAGCAGCTACGTGGGAAATTTAGAAAGAAAGAAATAACACGCTCTTCAATGGCAAAGAGTGCTCAATTATGCAGGTGGTTGATAAAATTAAGTCGCTGACTTTCATGTGGCTGAAGGCGAAATTTCTTTCTCTTCCCTTCAACTATCATGGCTGGTGGCTTAGTCCTTTCACTATTTTGGTCATAAGCTTAATAGTTATTTGCTTTCTTTAGTCACTGTTTTGGTTTTCCCTTGTAAATATTTGTTTCGACTTAGGTGTCTTTTCCTTGGCATACCTTATGCTAGAGAGGACCTTTTGATGTGGTAATATAGTTCATTGTAGCCTCTTAAAAAAAAAAAATTGAAGCCAATGATCACACACATAAAAGGATATCTCCATTATCGATGAAATTCAAACGTGAATTCTTTGACTTGGATTTTGAACCACCCTTTAGAACACGATTTAATAGTTGTTGAATTAGAATTATCAATTACTATTACTATTGAAATAAAAATGCAAATGAATCAATGAAAAGTTATAAAATAGAAATAAGATTTCATTTTTGGTTGGACATACATAATATGATTTCATAATTGGATCATCGATTGTCTAAAAGTGTTGCGTCCTTTTTTGCTCTAGTTCATTCAAATATTTAGTTGAAACCGCAAAAACCCTTTTACTTCATCACAATGTTCCTATACAATTGCCTAAAAATGTTGCGTCATTTTTTGCTCTAGTTCATTCAAATATTTAGTTGAAACTGCAGGAACCCTTTTACTTCATCACAATGTTCCTTTTCATTTGTTGGGTGAAAATTGCTCCTACTTATAAACGCATGTTTAAGTCATATTTTATTCGATGTGAGACTCATTAACAACAATCAGCGCATCACAAGGGTTCATGGCCTTATACAAGTTACCACCCACCCCTCAATAATATAATTTTAAGTCACCAAAGCATATTTAAGAACAAAACTAGTCTTTTTGAATAGCATCATATGGAATTTAGGGACATGTCTTAAGTTATATACAAAATTAAGTATGTGAATATTTAGTTTTTGTAAATTATAAGTTTGTGGTTTCCTAAAACAAAAAAGTTTGCGGTTAAATTAAGCATCGTTGATGGAAACATTACATACCATCGAGTTGTCTTGTCTAGTTTTGAATGTAGCAGTTTGTAACCAAATATATGGTTGGTGTTGGTTGTTGAATGAATTTATTATATATCAAGGCAATAGCTTGGTTAACGTTGATATATGGTTGGGGTGGATTAAGGATTGGAAGCAACTTTATTTGCCACCCCTGGGTCGGCTCTTCATAGTATCTTGGTTTAATTGAATCCATTTTTCAACATATATGATTTATTAATTCTAAAGTAAAATTTAGAAGTTATGATCACATAAGTAAGTATTAGTTATACAATTAATTTATATGTTGAAATAATGAATCTTTAAGTTTATTTTTTATGAACATATTCCATAAGATGTTTATTATCAATTTAAATTGACAAAAATTACTTATTAATTTTTTTTTAAATTCAGAAAATGAGATCTCAGTCAATTTTTTTAGAAAACAATCTCACAACTTTTTCTTGTTGAGAAAAAAAAAATATCTATCAATTTAAGTTGAGAAAACAAATATCACAAATTTTAAAATCTCACAATTTAAATTTGAGAAAACAAATATCACAAATTTGTCCCCATAATAAGAAATTTGTCGTAATATTAAAACCTCCACTGCTATTTTTGTTGAGCTTTGAGGTCTTTAATATGGTCTTAAAACATTTTGTGATCAGGGTATTACTTCCCTTCTTGTGGAATGTGATTCTTAGGTCTTTATACAAATTGTTCAGCTCACTTCATCTCATACCGCGGCTCTTACTCCATATATTCGACATTCTTTTTCTTATCTATCTTATGGATTGAAAGGTCTCATTGAAGCATATTTATAGGGAGGCTAACTCTTGTGTTGATTTTCTTGCTAACTTGGGTCACCGTGGTTCTTTCTCATGGAGGACCTCTTCAATCTTTCTGTCCTTCTTTAGCTCTTAAGCTTCGTTTTGATTTAATGAGATGTAGAGTCCCTAGGTTAGTTCCTTAGGGAATGTTTGTTTCAAGTTTACAAATTATAATCATGGGAATAATTTTTCTGTGAATATAAGGATGAGAATTGTATTTTCGGGTTTACTGAGAAAATGTATTTGGTTAGTATTTAGAGTATTTCTGGGAATGACTGATAAAGCGATAGTTCTGGATAGTAATTAATGATTTTATTCCCACCTTCATAAGAACTTTTATTCCTCCCAATTTTCTTAGGAACAAGACAAGATTTCTAGGAAACTTCTATTCCCAGGAATAAAATTATAAAAATTTAAAACAAACATAGGAATATATCTTTCATGCTATCATATTCTCAGGAATCTCCAAATATAACTTGAAACAAACGTCATCTTTTGTAGTTTTCTTCTATCATAAAAAAAAGATATACTATAAAAAAAAGTAATAAATATATCTAATAATGTGAAAAATTATATATTTTTTTATTACAAAGAGGGCCGAAGCCCGGATTTTTTTTTTATTTAGGGACAAGCAAAATTGCAAAAACAATATTATGATTATGGATGGAGTAATTAATATTACATTAGAGGTTAAAGATATTTTCTTCCCTTGCCATATGAGTGAGTTCCAATTTATAAAAAATTATATTTTTTAAACATGAAATATGAACTAAATATGAATTTTCGTAGAAATCACTCTCCTCGTGAAGTATTCTTACCCTAACCCTAACCCTATTTTTTTTTTTATGGGTACTCGCTAGGTTTAACAACCATGTTAAGTATGCTCCTCTGTTTAACTTGAGCTTGGGGGTTTCCAATGATTGCTTATGCATCCTTGCTCAAAACGAAACTATTTTGGATGGTTGGGTTATTAATGAATATGGAAATAAAGAATCTTGGACTAAATTGTTCACTGTTCCATTCATGAAATTTCTTGGAGACAATGGCGTCAGGGCCGCTATGCTTTGCATTTCTGAGGAGGATGATCAAGTGTTATTAGATATTCAACAGAAGGTATATGCTTATAATTACAAGAATGGTACTGTAGAGACTCCTAATATTCAAGGCCTCCCTTCTACTTCGCTACCCTTTAAGTTCACCTCTAGTGTCTACGTTGAGAGTCTTGTATCACCGTGACCTACATGCTTTGATATGTTGGTTCTAGTTTTTGTTGCTGACTTTACAGATTCATGTTAAATCATGGCCACCCACTATTTATGTCCACGAACCAAGCTCAATAGTGCTGGTCGTGAGGGGGTGTGTTAAGAGTCCAACATCGGTTAGGAGTTGGCCTGACAATTTATTTATAAGTGGGGGCAATCCTCACCTCACAAGCCGGTTTTGTGGGGTTGTGTTAGGCCCAACCACGATTTCTAATAAATTTTTTAAACACAAAAAATTCAAGATAAAAGTAATGAAAGTCAGGACCTAGAAATCAAATTTGAAATCATTTTTTGTGAAGAAGCAATTTTTAAACATGTTTGAAAAAATTATTCAAAAATTTAAGAACAATTAAACAAATTTGAATTTAATGAAGACTAAAATTGTGTGTTGAAATTTTTCATAGGAATGCAAACATACCACTTTTTTAGGATGACTAAAAAAAGTTCTTGTTATTATATTTATAATGATAAAAAACTTATTTAATCCATTTTTAAAATTTAAAAAAGTGAATTGCACATTTTTCAAAAGAACATTATATATTGATTTTCAATGTATTCTAGAGTGAGAACTTTATTAAGTTTCTTACCGGTGGAGCAGAAAAGATTCACTGTCAAATTTAATTGATGGTTTTGTTAGAATTAAATATGTTCATAAAAAAGAATTCTCCTCTTCATTCTCCATTTTACATTTCTTAAAACCTCCCTCAATTATTAGTTTTTTCTTTTAAATATTTGTATTTTTTTTTTTGTAATTTCCGATTTATGCTTCTTCTCCACATAGAGGAAATCATTGAAATAATAAAACAGGGCATATGCATGTATGCTTTGTCATAGTGGAAAGAGAGAGAAACTTTGAGTAGAAAAGTGCATTTAGTTATTTAAAAAGCTTCAACGATGCAAGTCAAAAAAGGTCCAAATATTTCATTTCATACCAAACCTAAAATTCCCCACATGAAGCAAATGTTTGAATCTATTTTGCTTAAATTGCAAGAGGGAGAAATCGGTAATCTCATCCACTTTGATATACATCATATCACATTACATTTCTCAACCATCTTAATTGTTAGGCAAAACGATCTTCTATCACAAATAGACTTTAAAACAAAACTTTCCTCGACCATCCACTTCATAAGCAAATTTCGCAAAACGGAGTGTGCAAATAAACTAATATTATTTTAAGTGATTTGTTTAAAGTAACCAAAGTGTGACCCTCCTCTTAACATAATATCAAATCTCCACTACCCATTTTCTATTGCTCTCCGTCGAACAACAAGAATCTTTCTATCATTGATGACAACATAAATCTTCGTTCATCGTCGAAAGAAAGATATTTTCTCAAAAAGGTTTTTTTGGTGGTTTAGAACTTGGAGAAAAAAAGGAGATTTGTGATCTAATAGAGAGAGTATAATAAAATGAGTGAGTTTGATTAATCTAATGGTTCTTAATAATGGTCCACTAATAAGAGACTTAATAATTGGACTCTCATCCTAGAATCTCCTGTATGAATACTTGTTACTATTTTTCTAATTTTTTTAAGAAGATTATTTTTCTAATTTTAATCAATTGATCCAAATTTTGCCACGATAGGAAGCCCGAGTGAGAAGTCATCGTTAGTTTTTGCGCCATAGCTTTCTTACGTGGGTTTGGTCTGCATTACACGTACTTTTCCACTTTACTTTCTTTTCTCGGTGTAAATGACTGCATTTATACACTTATATATTAAAAATCTAGTGCGAAAATATTATACATTGTATTCCTTCTTCTTTTTTGGTTACATATATTGTATTCCTTCAAAAAAATATTATATAATGTATTCACAACGATTAAAACAAAAAAAGTACATAAGCACCTTTTTCATCATGTTTGTAAACCTTGAAGCTGTTTTTTCAACAAAAAAGCAACTGATTAATTACTGCGTGAACCAGATTGGTTCACACTAATCCACTACATGAGATGCACTGATATTATTAATATGGATAAGATCAATCAAGAGTAACAATGGTTAGATGGGAAAGTGTTGAAGAATAGGTTTAATAAGTTTTTTAGCTTGATCAAGAAGTAACATGTAACGGTGAAAAAAATGTTAAATGTAGCTGTTGACTAACGGTGATTCTTTTTGGGTTCGAGGATTTATTGTGGCTCTATATTCTTTCTTGTATTGTTGTGTTTTTGTTTCTGCTTCTGGGCTATATTGTCAGTTTTAAATTTTTCTCTTTGAGGTGAGTGTGCCCAAAAATTTATCATTTGTGGTTGTGTCTATAGAAGAGTTTTTCTATCCAATGTGTAGGTTGTATTAATATATATATTTTATTTGTAAAAAAATAATATCAAGAGTATTTTATAGTTACAGTTTATAATTTTTTAACAGAAAGTATCTACTGCATTTCATTTTTTAAAACAGAATCAACCAGAATGTCACTGAAAAATTTAGGATAAAGTCTTGTATCAAGCCATAAGGGATAATCATATTAGCTTTGCCAATTCCATATTAACCTTTTCATTCCACAATTCCTAATTCAAGCAGTTTTGTTTGGGCAACCTGTCTCTTGGACGAGCTTAGTTAACTCAGATGATGGCTAAAATCATAGCTCACATATTCTTTTCATTGAAATCATAACTATGAGAAATATCTATTTTTGATTCCTCTTAACATTAATGAGTATTCAGGAATACAAGGACAATGCATATTCACAAAAAGACATGCTCCTTTTTGCCATACTTGATCCCTAGAATATTGAATAACTAGAAGTTAGTACAATTTTTTTAGCACATAACAAGTTACTATATTTTTAAGCTGAACAAAAAGAATGGAATTTTATAGATTAGACATCACCAATTATTCAATAAACATACAAATTAAGTTGAAGTTCTTATTCAGAAAAAGTCTAAGATATAATAGACAGGACACATCGACTAGTGTCAATATCATTTCCCTAATTGGGAGATGGAAGCTTGATGTCTTTGAGTGTCATCTCTAAATAAATATCGGCAAGAGGTTGTGGTAGAACATGATATAACTCGTACCGATAAGATCCCCTAGTTCACTAGCAGTGATGAAATATGTAAATCCCCTTTCCTCCTAACTATTCAACTTTAGGATGTTTTTCCGTTTTTGATGCATTTTAAAATTGCATAAAACTTAAAAAGAAATAAATTAGAATAAATAAGAAGCCATCCCATAACATATACCTTATTTTTGTGCTAAATGCCCCCCTCCTCAAAGACCACCTTATTGTCAGCTATCCAAAATGACCAAAATCAAAGTGAAAGATTTATTCATTTTCCCCTCTTCCAAAGTATTTGGTCTCCCCTGCAAACTCCCAAAATGAACATATATTGAACTAGAGACTCAAAGAATATGAGTATAACATAATTTTTTCCCAAAAAAAGAAGAAAAATAACTTGAAGTTACAATAATACTTTGAGTCAAATTTAACATAATAACAGTATATTGTAATTACCAGCGCTCAAATGGCCATGTTTCCGCTTTTATCGATATAATAATTGAAGTTGTAAAATTTTATTTGAATATTTTATTTAAAACTAAGTTATTTTATTGGTAAAGAATGATAAAATATTAAAAAAAATTAGGTGAAGAAAAAAGTTGGAGAAAAAATGTTACACAAAAATTTAGCATCTTTTTTTATATAAAAGTATAAATATTTAAAAAATTCTATTTTTCATTTAAATAAAAAAGGTTAAATCATAAATAAAATTATTCATAGAGATAAAATTGAAAAGGAAAAAGTCAAGTCAACGTTTGTATTTGTTTTCTTTTTGGAAAAAGCCAAAGAAATTCAATAAAATAAGACAAGATGTCCTTCATTTTTATTTTTTTGTGGTGGCCGAGGTTCGAACCCCATACCTTGCATATATTATGCATTGTCCATATGAACTGAGCAATGTTCACGAGAACATTTTGTTTTTGAGAAAACATGACGAGGACAATTTTTTTTTTTGAGGAAACAAGATGTTTCTTTATATTTCCTAAAAAAATGTGCATTTATATATAGTACAACATATAGAATAGATGTATATATATTTTTTTTAGGAAAGCGGCAGTACGTTAACAATAGTGGATGCAAGAGAAAAAACAACTTTTATTCAAATACTGAATTATTAATGATATATTTTTTTGGGTACAATTATTAATGATATATCTGTACTATATAGATAGAGAATAAGAGATTTTGGGTTGACTTTTTTTTTTATTCAAACAATATCCTTAACCAATTTTTCCTATTATATTGTTGGTGTTATTAAAAAGGATTTTTTTTTTTGTTATATTTGCTATATCATATTTTTGACAATATATTTGTTATATCATTGTTGTTATTCAAAAGGATAAATATAGTTTGCTGATTTTGTTACATTTGAAATTCACAAATATTTATACTAATTATAATTTTAATCTATATAATTTTTTTACATAAAATATCGTTTGTAATTTACACAAATTATTTTTATAAAATACCGTTGATAATCTACATATGTTATCGCAATAAAAATAAATCAAATTATTACGTAGTATATCCTGTGAAAATAAAACTATCACATACGACATACCTCCCCTAAAAACAAAAGAAACAAAAAACTATCACATTCCTTAAAAAAAACAAAACTATCACATGCTTGGAAAATTCTATAAAAATCCTATCGAATCTTTTTCCTTTTTCTAAAGGAACGAATATTTTTCATATAACAACCTAAGATATTGTAAAAAAATATAACAATCAATCTCAACCGTCCTCCTTCAAAAATAAAACTCAACCGTCCATCACAATAATAATTACAAGTTACCTTCTAGAAAATTCTAAACCGTCTAAAATATCTCAATCTCAAACAAACATTACATAATACACACCGTGTGTACTTGCTTCATACTTTCTGTCTCTCTGTGTCTCTATTTCTTCGTGTAGATTCTTGATTTTGTGCAACCATGCCTCCACCAATGAAGAGAGTGGATTACAAGGTAGGAGATAAAGTAGAAGTATGCAGTAAAGAAGAAGGGTTTGTAGGTTCATATTTTGAAGCCACAATTGTTTCATGCCTTGAGAGTGGAAAATATGTGATTCGTTACAAGAATCTTCTTAAAGACGACGAGTCTCAACTTCTTATGGAAAACACTTTTATCAAAAGATCTTCGTCCATCACTGCCACTTGTTTGAAATCCTTCTAAGTTTCAACTCAATCAAAAAGTTGATGTTTTTGATAATGATGGTTGGTGGGTAGGGAAAATCGCTAGCGAGAAGATCCTTATAGAAAACAGTTACTACTATAGTGTGTATTTTGACTATACCCATCAAACTATTTACTACCCTTGTGATCAAATTAGGGTTCATCAAGAGTTGTCATGGGGAGAGTGGATCTTGGAGGCATAATTCATATATATCACCAGCATGATTGTTAATCAAGACTCTTGTTCTTGTCGCTGAAATTACGATATACATGGTCTATTGATCAATTACATTGAATTCATAAATTGTAGACATTGTCATGTTGAATGTATTTTGAATTGGTTATTGGCACTAAATTCCAGTTTTTTAGTTTCTTTAGTTATTTTAATTTGTATATTTTCAATTTATTTTGTGTGTGCATATCATTCTTGTTCTTTGATTTATTTTGCTGTGGCTGGGTTATATTTTAATCGATCAATATACCCTAGGGGCTGAGTTCGGTTTTTTGATAACTTGTAAGAAAAATTAATTGTGAATTTTTGTGAAATTCAGATCTAGAGTTACTATATAGTTCAGAATTTTAACAAAACTCAAATCTTCTTAATTGTGTTCATCTTTCTTGCCTAGATATGATGTTGTTGTACATTGATTCCATGATTACAAGAGACTTATTCATAATTTTTGCACATGATTTATGCTTCTTTCTTGTGACGAATTTTTAAATTTATTGAATTCCTTCATTGCAAGCTAGGTTCATGATGTGTTCTTCACAAAGTGTTGATTGATTACTTATGTTTGATGAATTGTATGAATATTTCGACGAATCAATTTCGTTTGTGTTTAATTCTTTATTGTATTCGAGTTTTTGATGCATTTTCACGAGTTATTATATTGTTGCTGAAATATTCCAAAATTCTTAGCTTTATCATCGTCTTTCTTTCCTAATAAATAAATATAAATCATCTTCTTCTTTCTAAAAGAGAGTTTTGATAAAAATAAAAAATAAAAAGTGTAGAAAATTTGTTTTTGGTGTTTTACACAAACTACAAAAGAAAATATTGAAATTCAAAGTAAAATGCGCTACTATTTGAAAATAATTTGAAATCTTCAGAAAATTCCAAAAATAGAAAATAGTGTGTTTCTACACATATTTTCTTTACTTGATTTTTTATAATTTTTTTTGGATGTTTATAAGGCAATGGTTTAAAAAAAAGTACTACCAAAATACACAATAAGTGGTAAAAGTCAAGAGAGATTGATTACATTGCAAAGTCATCAAGAGGGTAGACACTTGGTTGATATGTGAGGTCTAATTTTTTTTTCTTTTGTTAATTTTTGTTCTTGTATTTCACCATGAATGATATTCAACCATCACAAAAGACACAATCCCTCATGGAATATATGACTAATCTTTAAAGAGAAGAACGAATGCAGATTTTCTGCTGTAACAGCAGGATGCTGTAAGGCGTGTGAGCCGTCCGATCAAAGATAAGTGACTGAGATTAAACTGTGTGAAAACTAGCAAAACAAATCTGAACCGCTGGATCAATGCTTTATGGCTGAGATTGACGACTGCGTGTAACTGCGTGAAGTAGTTACAACAGGGGATCCAGGTCCGAGAAGAACAGAGGAAGATTAAGAGGGTTAGTGAAGAGAAGACAAATAATTACTTTCGATGAAGAGAGGGCAATGTCAAAACATCAACCTCTAAGTCAAAAGGACTATGAGAAGGAAGAGGATGAAACTCCTAGGGAGTATAGGAGGAGTAGGGGAATGGAGGAAGACTTAGAAATTATATCAAGAAAGAAGGATTAGGGAGGAAAAATAACTTTGGAAGAAAAAGAAACTTGATGAAGTTCCTAATTTTTAAGGGAAGGTTATTCTAGAAACATACATTGAGAGCTTGGAACAAATATTTAGTTACCACGAAGTTAGGGAGGAAAGGAAGGTGAAGTTAGCAACTTTTGAGTTCACAAATTATGCCATATTATATTACAGTGGGATCAACTACAAAAAGAGAGAGTAAGGTGTGGAGCAAGACCTCCCGATCCATGAGCAGTGGCGGATCTAGGATTATTATAAAGCCTAGGCAAAAAAAATCATTTATAGGGGTTTACATAAGAAATTGCAAGCAAATAATTAAAAAATCTAAAGAAATTGTCCAATTTATAGGGGTTTATATAAGAAATTCAAAGGAATTTACATTAGAAATTGCAAAAAAATTTGGCCGGAGCCCGGGCGCGTGCCCGGGGTCGCCGGGCGGTGAAACTGCCACAGTTCATGAGGAAACTTAATGGTTGTGTTAAGAAATAGATATGTTAGAAGTCGTTATCATATAAACTTACACATGGTCGTTCTTACGAATCCGGAGACTCGGTTCTGTAGCTAAAAAGAGACCGATAATAAAATAAAAATGTATTTTTTTTAAAGAACAATGTTCTATTTATATTTTTTAAAAGATAAATATAAGGTGCCGTATATAAGCAGTACACCCAAAGGGGAAAATCACTATCGTATACATGAGGAAACTCAAACCACCCTCCCAAAAACACACCCACCTAACACTTAGCAGTACTATTGAGCTATAATTTTTTTTTGGAGACCCATGCCTTGAGGAGACCCAGTTCTATTAAGCGGTTTGCACACCCCAAAGTTCGACCCTTAACTTAGCAGTACTATTGAGCTATAATTTTTTTTTGGAGACCCATGTCTTGAGGAGACCCAGTTCTATTAAGCGGTTTGCACACCCCAAAGTTCGACCCTTAACTTACATAACGAGCATCAAAAACATACTCAAGGAGTAAAAAGTGTTGAAGAATATTAGACAAATTTGGAAGTACGTACCCACCTAACACTTAGCAGTACTATTGAGCTATAATTTTTTTTTGGAGACCCATGCCTTGAGGAGACCCAGTTCTATTAAGCGGTTTGCACACCCCAAAATTCGACCCTTAACTTACATAACGAGCGTCAAAAACATACTCAAGGAGTAAAAAGTGTTGAAGAATATTAGACAAATTTGGAAGTACGTAGTAAACATAAGAATTACATCGAGGAAAGTGATGAGTGAGCAATGTCAAGATTCACGAATGACATGGATTACGAAAAAAGAGATATAGTGGAGTTACAAAGTCATATGGATATGGAGGAATTATTCCATCAAGATTCTAAGGTGGACAAACAAATGAAAAGGAAAAATTTCCAAAAAAATAAATTAAATTCAATCTACAACACTTCCAATTGGATGATGGACAAGTCAAAGAAGGAAGGATCATCTACCTCCCTGAAGGTAAAAATATCTTTTAACTCAAATAAATCTACTTCCACTTCTTTTACTAATTCTATTAATTGTTTTAAGTGTCTTGGGATGGGGTACATTGCTTCCCAATGTCCAAACAAGAGAGCTTTGGTCATCAAAGGATGGATTAATGATGATCGAAAGTGAAAAAAGAAAGTTTACATTCTTCTCTTAGGCCATCTAGTAAGAATGATGAAGGGAGTGAGGAACTACACCTCCCGGGGAATTTACTTATGATGAGGAGATTGTTGTGTGTCCACATGAATGATGATGGCTCTCACAGAGAAAATATCTTTTACGCTAGATGTTTAAGGAAATTTATATTCTTTAATAATCGGTGTTGGTATTTTCACTAATATAGTTAGTACGCGACTAGTTACAAAACATAATCTTAGTACTACTTTCCATCCTAGACTTTATAAACTTCAGGGGTTAAGAGAGAATGGAGAAATTGTTGTTGATAAATAAGTGTTAGGTTACTTTAGAATCTATACATATGAAGATGAAATTTTGTGTGAAGTTATATCACTAGAAATCGTTCACTGTTTACGTTGGTAAACCATGACAATTTGATAGGAAGGTCAGCCATGATGGCTTCACTATGAAATTCAACTTTGTTCACAACACACACAAAATTGTTCGTTCTCCTTATCTTAGTCCACAAGAAATGTGTAGGGATTAAATGACACTTAGACTTAAAAGAGATCAAGAAAAATAAAAAATAAGTAAAAAAAGAGTCGAGATGAAGAAATTTCCACGTTGGACGAGAGCTAAATAGAAGAGAATTTGATCTTGAGAGAAAAAGCGAGAAAGACAAGTTTACTTGCTACACAACCAATGTTTTATCATCACTATAATGATTTGTGTTTGAACAATAACCCTAATATTTGGTCTAGTTCTATTGATGGTTTCTTCAAAGAATTTGTTGATTTTTTTTCAAGATGTTTAGGGGAGACGGAGCATATTGCCTGGAGTTGAATAATTTGGATCACAAGGAATCACGCAAGACATTTCATGCCTTGCAAGACCATTCCTATAAAGATGTGCATCTTGGTTTGATTTCTTGTTTGAAATACTCTATCTTCTCTTTTGTAAACCATTTTCTTCACTTTGTTGGGGTTCACCTTTCTTCTATTTTGTTCTGCTTTACATGTTTTACTCTTCTCGGTTACTTTACATAAGGAAGTCATAAATGATTTGAGTAGTATACACAACTTAATTTGATGGATACATCAAGGGGTTCATGCAAAGTTTTTAGGGACTCTAAAAGGCATTCTTGGGGATACTTACTATATAGGCTATGTCCATATTTTATATGTCATGCAATTCTCCTCATTATGTTTGGTTAATGAAAGAAATATATGCATTGAGGTCATATGCAAGTTGTGTTTATACACCATGTTTATCATGAGAGAAATACCCACTTGGTACAAGTCCAAATCTAAAATATTTAAGCGTACACATATTATAAAAGTAAAAGAAAAAAAAGTTATATAATGTGACTAAATAATTAATCTTTTATTTTTTTTTATTTGTGCGTGTGTGTGATTAAGTAATTTTTATCTATGTAAGACTTGTTCCTATGATAATTAATCTTAGAGTAGCACTTTTGTGACTATTGTTGTATGAGTACCTATTGCGCATGTCTTAAGATATTTGCAGGGCCGTTTTTGAGATCTTGGTAGCCTAGGACGAACCTATAATTTGGGTCCTAACTAATAAATATATAAATATCAATCTTGATAAAAAAAAACTAAGTAATTTTTTTTAGAGCTTAATAGACCCCTAAAAAACATTTGGGGGCCCAAATTTTATACTTATTTTTTGTGCATAGGGCGGTCGTCCTCTTCGCCCTGCCTCAGATACGGCCCTAGATATTTGACATGATTATTGCATTGGTTATCTTATATTGCTATTGCACTGTGTCCTTAGTTGAAAATATAGGCTAAGTAAATATTAAATAATTTTGATGACGATATGTTGAATATCCTACATGTGTTTGTTGCATCATAGGTAGGATAAGTCAGGTGGCTGAACTATGATAATGAATATCTTGACTAGACTCTTCGGTTTGCAGGGTAAAGGTGACTTTTCTACCCATATCAAACTGAAGTTAGCTGGACTCATGTAATTAGATGAGTATACATGCAATGTGCATATTTTATTTATATGTTAAATAGGCAATTCCCCCTGAAATGGTAAGATTCGTCAATTACTCTCCTAAAATTAACAAAACTTCAATTACTCTTTTGAAATTGCATAACTTTAATCAATTTACCTCATCCGTCAAATTTTTCTGTTAACTGTTTACGGTTATGATCAAATACTCCCCTGAAATTTTGCACTTATGTGCAAAATGCTCCCTGAACTTGAAAATTTATATATTTTTTTTTATCATTGACTCAAAAGATATTAAAGACAAAATATTAACAATTATTGATCATATAAATCTTTATGGAATGTATGTTTATGTAGCTATTGGTCATATAAATCTTTATGGAAGGTATGTTACTCTCATGTGTTTTAAATATATAATATATAGAAGTCTTTTTTACACAAGTTGGTAATTATGTTAGAGTATGCACTCATAAGGTACACAAGTCTTTGATAATTGTGTGTCCATAAAGAATTCATAGGTTAATATCTGCAGAAGGAAGAAGAAACAAGGGTTAGGTTTGTGAATTTGCAACTTAATTAATAATATAATTTTTATAATGCAGGAAATGTCATATCTATTAGTTGCAGCATGTTAAATAGATTGTGTCACAGATTTTCTGCATGAAGCCGGTAGATCACATTGTCCTACAAAGTTATGTGATAGATATTAATTTTCTGCTGCTATGGCATTCTTGTCTTGGTTTATTTCAACAACTTGATATCTTTTTAATGTTTGGTTTTTAGTTTTACTATCTATGTAAAAAAATTATCTTGCTCCTTGTTGATAAATATGAAATATGAATGAAAATGCTTCACATGACAAAACCATTATTTCTTTGGCATATATTCATTCATGTTCTTGTGAATAGAATTTTGATGACAATAGGTACAATATACTACTTGAAGAACTGAATGTATGATTTTTGGGAAGGAAAAAAATATAAATTTTAAGTTTAGGGGGCATTTGATCATAACCGTAAATAGTTAACAGAAAAATTTGACGGATGGGGTAAATTGATTAACGTTATGCAATTTGAGGGGGGTAATTGAAGTTTTGTTTATTTCAGGGAGTAATTGACGAAACTTACACCGTTAGTGAAAGAAAGACATGTATTGAGATTAAGATCATATGCAAGTCGTGTGTGTACACTATGCTTATGATGAGTAAGATTTGATTGGAGTACCACTTTTGTAACTGTTATTACATGATAACCTTATATGCATGCCTTACAGTTATTGTATGTTCGATATGTAATCCTCACTTGTACGAGCATATTCAGATGATCTATAATGAACAAAGCTCGACAAAAGTTTAGCATCTATGTGGTGTTTTACTTTAGACTAAGGGCTCGAAGTCCTTAACTGTAATTTTTTATTAGGCCTTGACCATGTGACATTGAGCATGAGGTATTTTGTAAAAGATTTTATACCATTGTAAATAAAGTAAGTAGAATAAAATTACTCCCTATACCCTTAAAAAAACCTACTCCTTATACCTAAAAAAAAAAAAAAAAATTACATCTTATACCTTTTATGAATATATGTCATTTATACCATTTAAGATTTGTTTTTTGACAAATTTTCGTTAATTCTTTTGGACATATATAATATCACATTTTTTTAAAAATAAATAAATAAAAAATCACATTATATTGGACCATTTTTGCCATGGATAAAGAAGCTAACAATCAAGTTTATTCCGTTACATACCTACCTTATTGTGGGCATTAAGAACAAGCACAATTGGACTTGGTATGCGTCTCAACATTCAATGACACTGTAAACTACAATAAACACATGACAATTTATTAAAACTTTAGATGTCGATTCATTGTTCTCTCAAACATGTTCATTAATTGACCAAATATATATATAGGCTACTAATGTCATTAGGTATATGGTATATACTTGGACCAGAAAAAAGGTATGGTCTTATATTATATACTTGCGAGATGAATTTGACCTTATGGTTTATGTTAGAATCGCATGAGTTCAAAAATAATACTATTTTAGTAAACTATTGCGAAAAAACTCAAGTCTTACATCAGATAAATAAGACTATTGATAAGAGTTTATAAAGAGAAGACAATCTTCACCTTACAAGTCGGTTTTGTAAGGTTGAGTTAGGTCCTAAATTTCATCATGGTATCAGAGCTTGTCGAATTCAAGGGTCATCTATCTGTTCACGCACCAAGCCCAAAGAGTTATGGCGTGAAGGGGGTGTATTGAAAAAAACCCAAGTTTATAAGGAGGAGACAATTCTCACCTTACAAGCCGATTTTGTAAGGTTGAGTTAGACACCAAATTTAATCATAAAGTTATTATATTTTTGGAATTATATAGAATGCATAATCATTTATTAAACTATTGTTTCAAGTTCATTTATCATTTATTTTCCAATTTGTAACAAAACCAATTTATATAATCTTTATTGACACAATATTAATCTTCGATAAATTTTTATTAATTGTAGTTTTGAAAATATTAGAATAGAGAAAATAGTGGATATATGACATAGTTGCATGAGCATTTTCAGGGCTGCAAAGAGTAATCCTCGTAATTTTTCAAAGCCCAACAAAACAACGCAAAAACAAAACAAACATAAAAAGCAATAAATAGTAAAATAAAAAAATAAAATAAAAATAAACATAACAAAGAATTGCAATGTGTTTTCCCCCCGCACGGTAAAACGACTCTCGTCGTAAACTTTGCTCCATCAGTTAGCCTCCGTCCGCCGACCAAAACTCAACCGTCTGCCGATTTTCCAAACTCAACAACCGCTTTTCATGGACATCATCGCCGGAGCTCCGTCACCAATCAACTCCCTTCCGCCGCGTCTTCCGTCGTCATCGCCGTTCCTCGGCCGCGAAGACTGCTGGACCGAAGACGCAACTTCCACCCTCATCGACGCCTGGGGTGAACGCTACCTCGACCTCAACCGCGGTAACCTTCGTCAGAAAACTTGGCAAGAGGTCGCCGACGCCGTCAACGACGTCCACGCTGCCGGTAACAAGAAAGCGCGACGAACCGACGTTCAGTGCAAAAACCGAATCGACACGTTAAAGAAGAAGTACAAGATCGAGAAAGCTAGGGTTTCCGAATCCGACGGCGGTTACCAGAGTCCCTGGCCGTTTTTCACTCGTCTCGACGTTCTCATCGGCGATACTTTCCCGGTCAAAAAACTCTCCCCGCCGGTGAATGTACGGTCTACTCCAACCGTCGTCAAACGTCCACCTCCTCAATCTCCACCATCTCCACCGTCTCCACCGTCGCCGCCGGCGTGGATAATCTCTCATCCGGTCGGTCCTCGATCCGGAACACAAAAACGTCCGGCAATGGCGAAAAGAGACGAGGCATCGTTCCGGCGGAATTTCTCGGCGTTTGCGGCGGCTGCTGCTGCGGCAGCGGAGGCGGAAAGTGTGGAGTCGGAGGAATGGAGGTCGAGCAATGGGAAGAAAGGAAGAGAAAACGATGGGACCCATAAGGAGTTTGGTTTCAGAGAGCTTGCTCAGGCTATAGAGAGATTCAGTGAAGTATATGAAAGAGTTGAAGCTTCAAAACAGAGACAAATGGTGGAATTGGAGAAGCAGAGGATGCAGTTTGTGAAGGATTTGGAGTATCAGAGAATGCAGTTATACATGGAAACGCAGGTTCAGCTTCAGAAAATCAAACGCACTAAACGTGCTTCTGGTTCCGGTGAGCTTAAATTGTTTCAAATTTATGCTTATGCTTTATGATCATTGTATTTAACTTTTTTATTTTTGTATGTTTTTTGCTTGATTGCTTATTCTGAATGATTATTAGGGGATTGTGAATCACATTAATGTGTAAATTTGGTTTTATATGGTTGCTTGCTGCAGAAGTTGGGTATTTTGTTACTTGTGATAATGGTAACTGATATGTTGTTGTTTTGTTCTTGAGTTATTAAAAGTTATGAAAGTCTAAAGGGAAAAGTGTTTGTTCATTGGTTTTAGTTTAAGTTTATATACTACTAGTAGAAGAAATTGTATGAAAACTGACAAACTTGGGGGCGTTTGGATTCACTTATTTTTAAGCTTATGAAAAATAGCTTATGCAAGTAAATAAGTTTTTACGTTAATTCATAAGTTTTTACTAACGAAAATTGTATCTTCGTAAACTGTTTTTTTCATAAACTACCTTGAGAAGCTTGTGAGTAATACATAAAAGCTTATTTATTTGCTTAAGTTTTTTGCATAAGCTTAAAAATAAGTCTATCCAAATGGGCCCCAAATGTTTTGTATCAAAACATGAGTTAAGTTTTTGGAGTTGATTTATATTAGAAGAAACCTTAATAATTTGACAATTTTGAAGTTTTTTTAATGAACTTATTTAAGCTAGTATGTTTGGACCTGCTTAGTGTGACAGTATTTTGATAAATTGTATTCTTTCTATATAAACTGTTCTTGGGATTGTGATCGGTAAGAAATGTTTTGGTAATTCTACCATAAGAAACCTGCATGTTGGTTACTTATTTTATGCTTTATTGTGAAGAAAAAGTTGTTTATAGGTTGAAGTGGCTCCACTTGTATGTGCTTTACACTTTGATCTCACTAGTAACAAGATTGATTTATCCTATGTTACTTAGTTTTGTCCTGTTTACAGAATATTATTTTCACATTTGGCATGAAAAGTATAACAATATCAATGCATTTTATTTTCTGATTAACTGCATTTTCAAAATTGTTTGAACTGTTAATTAATTGCATAACCTCACATTTTTTGGTTTATATTTTTATTTTCATGTTTGCTTTAGATTTCAGTGGGAAACAAACAAAAAAGGAACACTTCCTTATGCACTTTTTATTAAGAAATTTTTAATTGCTTCCACTAAAATCTGAAACTGAAACAAACAAACAGGCCATAAAAATTTAAGACAAGACTTCTTATGAAGAGTTTGGTTGTATGTGATATAAATGCTGTGTAAGCTTAGTTCAGCTTGTCTTGTTGGTTGTATGTGATATATATGGTCAGACATTTTTTCGATTCATTGACATTTAACCATACGGTTTTTTCCTTTGGAACCAAAATTGACTGAACACAACTTTTATTAGGCAAAAACTGGTTGGTCCTTAAACAACTCTTGTTGTATCCTCCATAAACACTAGCATGGTGTAGGTGTACTAATTTGTGCAACAGCTAATTGCAACATAGAATGTCATCATCACCATGCATCTCAGCTTAAGTACTGGCCACATATTTACCATTCCAAGATGCTAACTGCTAAGTAGCATGATATTACAGTCACTTTGGTATTAATTTTGTCGAATCAAACTGAATACCAAATGTGATTATAATATCATTATTCATATATTCAGGCAGTGTAGAGTACCAAAAAATTTTTTTTGAGTTTATTATGTAACTATTGAGGCTTAGACTTGTCTTTTGTATTATGTCTCATTTATGTCTGTGTGGATCTCCCCCTTCCCTTTAAAAATATCCACATCAGAGGCCCTTTAAATGTTGATACTCTTATTTTCTTCTGAATGAGTGGAAATATTGTTGTCCCCAAATTTTAAAAAAATATCATATAATAATTAGTTATATAATTCATTTACTATAATAGACTTAATGACACGTATTATGAAAGAATAGTTTCCTTAATTGACGTTTGTGTACATTCAATTTTTGTTATCTTTCATTCTTTCTCAACTTAACAATAGCATTGATTAATTGTGCAATATAATTCCATTGAATAATAACGTTATGTATTCTCATGATTATTTATTTATTCTTTCTTCTCCAGCAGACAGTTTCTCATAGCAACCGGTGATGAAGATTCCTATTGGGAAGAATAGATAGATTTTACATTTTGGACATGGAAGCATATATAGCCCCCCTTTTTTTTTCGAATTTTAAAATAATTTAGGAAAGGTATTTCATAGTGAGGTTCAGGTTTGCTTGTATCTATCTATTATTACGTAATACTTGCTTTTGTGTAGTAAATTTTCTCTCTTTCTTTATCACTTTTGAGGAAACACTGGAAGATCGATAAATGAACAAAGAGATTGTGGATGGCTTACTCAATGAAAACGTTCATTTATTAATTTCGATTGGATTTATAATGGTGTCTTAAATGATTTTTATGCAAAACTTTCTGTCTTGTTAATTAAGTCTTTTCTTAAAATCGATTGGAAGAGCACGGCACTAAATCCTTGCTTGCATCGAGTGTATCCATATTCAAAGAAATGGATAATGTAAAAAAAAAAAAATCACCTGAGAACAAGAAATATATTTTTTAAAAGGCTGTTCTGTGGCAGAGGCCAGAGACTAAAAGAGGCGATAAAATGGCTTGGAAGTGTGGGTCTATATCTAAGGTGTTTGTCGAAGTTGATTGCAAGCAAATGGTTGATGACATAACTAAAGGACTCAACACCAATTCCATATTTGGCGCTATTCTTGATATTGGCAAAACTTCGCTTAGTATCTACCAAAACTTTAAGATTAGTTTTATTAGGAGACAAGCAAATAGTGTTATCCATCTGCTAGCAAGGGCGTCATTATTTAATGTTAGTCCCCATGTTTATGATCATATGTCATCTTGTATTAAGACTGTTATCTTTATTTATTAATTTTGTTAGGTCTGCAGCAATTTAACCTAATATTTTCCCGCTCATTTGCTGTATTAGGTTAGCAGTAATTTAACGTAACAAATTCCATCTAAAAAAATGCATCGCACCAATTTCATTCCTATCCTCTTGGCTTTTTTTTTTTGGCTATCCTCTTACCTTTTTCTTATTTATTAATTTTGTTAGGTCTGCAGCAATTTAACCTAATATTTTCCCGCTCATTTGCTGTATTAGGTTAGCAGTAATTTAACCTAACAAATTCAATCTAAAAAAATGCATCGTACCAATTTCATTCATATTCTCTTGCCTTTTTTTTTTTTGCTATCCTCTTGCCTTTTTTTTTTTGACAATATTTTGAACACAATACTAGAAAAATTCATCGCACTAATTTCATGCCTTTTTTTTACAATATTTTATACGCTTTTTTTTAACCAATTTCATGACTTTTTTTTTTACAATATTTTATACACTTTTTTTTTTAAGTAAATATTTTGTACCCTTATTTAATACTAAAAAAATGCACCACACCAATTTTATGCCATTTTTTTTTACAATATTTTGTACACTTTTTTTTTAAGGAAATATTTTGTACACTTATTTAATACTAAAAAACTGTATTGCACCAATTTCATTCCTATCATGTTGCCTTTTTTTTTGACAATATTTTCTACACTTATTTAATACGTTTACAAATAAAATACCTTAATTTCCATGCAAACTCGGCTACCCTAGTTTCCATGTAAATTTTGTAAACTTTTTTTTTGAAGAAAATATCTTGTACCGTTGTACACTAATTATTTAATACTAAAAAAAATGTATTGCACCAATTTCATTCTTATCATGTTGCCTTTTTTCTTTTGACAATGTTTTCTACATTTATTTAATTCGTTTACAAACAGAATACCTTAATTTCCATGCAAACTCGGTTACCCTAATTTCCATGTAAACTTGGCTATCCTTATTTATTAATTTTTTTAAGTCTGCAGCAACTTAACTTAATTTTTTCTCTCAACTAATCCCTTATTAGGTTTGCAACAACTCTATCCTAAAATTTTGGTTCTAAATTTGCATCATATATGGTTTTCATTTCTCTCTCTAATAACCGTGAATATTTTTCAAAGCAAAAATTTAATAGATATCTTAATCCTTATCCTTATTATTTATTAATTTTATTAGGTCTGCAACAACTTAACCTATTGTTTCCGTAGAATTTTTTTTTTCACAGGTTGTTGTACACTTATTTAATACGTTTACAAACAGAATACCCTAATTTTCATGCAAACTCGGCTATCCTAAATAATTTGTTAGGAACCATGAACTGCATTAATTTTTGATGTTTAACTATACTTTTTATCTTTTTTTCTTTATAATTTTTTTTTATTATCATTTGATTGTAATATTGTATCTCTAATAATTTAATTTGTGTTTATTGATCGACCCATGATCTTATGGGCTAAAGATTATTTATTGATCTCTATTATAGTCGAGAAGACCCGTGCGTTGCACGGGTCAAAAGTCTAGTTATTAATAAAATGAGTTAAGTTTATTTCTGTAAAAAAAAAAAAACAGCTCTGTAAAAATTAATTTTTGTCCTTTTCTTTTTTCGATAAAAATTGAATTTTTTTTCTACTACTTCACAGACCCTCACAGGGGCTTATCCGAAATTGTAGCTTATGGAACTTTCAACGATCTATTCTATAAGAACATTTTCAATGGTGCAACTCATCATGCCTTGAGGATAGCATTCATGTTAAGTAACACATTTTCAATGGATGAACTTCTGAGGACAACTATTTTCTCGGCAAGGACTTGTCATTTGTGATTCAACTCCTGCTACAGATACTCTAAATCCCAAAGTGCATGGTGCTTTCTTTCTTCATCTTTGCCATGATTTGAACCCTAATTGGCTGACAAACATAATCATCGAAGAGTGCCAACTTCACCATGCTACGTTGATTGACTGGGAGTTGTGATATTAGAGGACATGGGAGGCAGGGAAGAAGGTGACATAAGGGGAGAAAAATAAAGCAGCATTGATATTTTGTGATCAGAATTGTACAAGAATGTAACCACTTGCGCTTGACACTTGTTGTTCTTCTATCTTCTCTCATAAATAAACTTAGATGGCAGACTAATGTACTAAGCTTGAACTAAAAATCTGGATCCACTTATTAAGTTTGTTAGGCATAAGTATTATTTTTCCTGACACAAGTAAAACTAATTAAAATCCAGTCTACAAAGTAACGGTCCACTTTAATCATACTCAAGATGTCTAATCCTGAATGTTAGGGTTTCTTAAAAGTTTCACATTATGTGGGATATAACATGACATGTTTATACTTGAGGGCATACCCAAACTTTATTGAAATTCAGTCTACAAAGTAAATCTTCATTATGAAATCTTTTGATAAAATTCCTACAAACCATTACATTCTTACGATGCAATCTCTTAAAATTCACAAAACATTTTCATGCAAAAGTAACCCTTTAAAATCCCAATCAAATGCATAATAGTATAAATGACCTAAAACAAATAGTAATTATCTTCTTCTGAGCCTCATGAATCAAACAATTTTAATTAGTAGTTATTTTTTTCAACTCTGGTCACCATTCTGTAACTTGGATAAGCAAAAGATCTTCAAGGTGTAGCTATGATGGTTGAGCTAGGATACCTTAAATTACGGACTGAGGGTGTGTTTGGATTAGGGATGTTAATGGGTACCTATGGGTACGGATAGTATGATACCCATCTCCGTCCCGTTTGATAAATATGATACCCGTGTCCGCCCCATACCCTCGTGGGTACCCATTATGCGGGTACCCGCGGGTATTGAGGTATCCATGGGTATTCATGGGTACCCATGGATTTTTTAATTGATTTTTTTTTCAAGAAGAATTTTTTAATTTTTTTTTTTTTTACAAATAATAACTTTTTTTTAATTACCAAAACACTTCAACTTTTAAACATCCATACATAATTCATTCAAATTTTCATTAATCATACATAATCCATAAAAAAATCATGATTCTTACACAATCCATATGATATGTTTATGATGTTAATAAAGTAAAAGCGGTGAACTTAATAAGATGAATCTAAAAAATTAAAATTAAAAATAAGTTATTAATGAGGAATCTTAGGTGAGCGGTAAAATTTCCTTAAATAAGGTAACAACTTTAAGTAATAAGACAAGATATATAAATGTATTTTAGTAATTTACTTAATTTATTATCGGGTATGGGTACCTATGGGTATGGATACAATCAAATCCGTGTCCATACCCATATAATAATGGGTAGTCAAATACCCGTTTATTATACCCGTGGATAAACCATTTAGCTACCCGCCCCGTGCCCGTGATGGATTTTACCCATGGGTACCTGTGGGCATGGGTATTTTTTCCAATTAGTTTGGATTGAGGGTTTAGGAGGGGAAGGGAAGGGAGGGTTTAATTTTCATTTTTAAATTACGGACTATATAACATGTTTTTCTAAAATAAATTAAGTGTGATTGAAGTATTATATGATTATTTATCATGTTAATATGTTAACTCTTTAAAAAACATTTCATAGTGTCCGTAATTTAAAAATGAAAAGTAAACTCTCCTCTCCCTTCCCCTCTTAAACCCTCTTTCCAAACACACCTAAAAGAGTTTGAGAAGAAACCACATGGTTCAAACACTATTTAACGGTTAGCATATATTAGTCTATCAAAATAAAAACCGCAAGATCTAATTTTGTTTCTAAGAAAAATAAAAACAATTTTTAATTTTTAAGAAAATAATTTGAGAGAAATTAGTCCCTACCTAAACTATTATTAGAAAATAGACAATTATATCTTTAACGATAATTAAAAATGGGCAATTTAGTCTCTGACAATAAATAAAACGAGAAGTTGGTCTTTATAATATAGAAAGTACCTAAATAACTTTTTTTCCAATATATATATTTATCTTTTTTTCTTCTTTAGCATTCAAGCAAAGTCATTCAATTTTGTAAAAAAAAAGAAAGTAAAGTCATTCAATGACAATGATTACTCTGTTGAAAATCAACAATACTTGACATTTTTTTTTGGATGGATAGACGAAATTATATAACCATTTAAAACTCAACATAAGTGAAGGAGTTGGGATACCAACCCTATTCACGATGTCCGACCTACCGGTTTCTACAATTTTAACGGTTAGATTAGGATATATGGACCATTGTAACTCTAAAAAGGAAAATACTATTGTTAGCCATGTATAGGCAAACCTTCATGATAAATAAGTGTAATGTTTTCATTGCATGATTATTGTTGACCTGCATGTTTTTCACCCACCACATCGATGTATCCCGCTAGCTCTAAAATTTAACTGAAAAATGTTTTTATCGCGATGTTTTTGTGAAGTGTTTATTCGCCCCTTCTAAATAATATCCATTATATATCCGAAATTTTAAAAAATATATATCCATTATATATCCGATTTTTTTTAATATGATCCATGATTACAAAAGATCCATAATATTAACTTCAACATTACGAATTTGAAAAATATCTACCAAACTTGACGGTTCTAAAAAAATCCACTACATAATAAAAAATTGTTACAATAGGTGTTCCACAAACTTGGTCCCTTTTCTTGTGGTTTACGCGGTGACCAAGTTGTTCCTTTTTCATTTTTCTTAAGAACTAAAATTAATTCTTTTATTTTTTCTAATGGACTAATTCAGATCTCGCAATTCTTCTTAGGGATTAAAGTGTTTTTTTGTCATAAAAATATCAAAAAAGTATCCATTTTTTTGAATCAAATCTAACTATGTACTTTTTTTCTTATATTTTGTTATGGATCAAAGATCCATCCAAGATCAAAGATCATTGAGGAATGGAGCTCTTAATTGTTAACCATTGCAATGAACCACTACACAATACTATTTGACAAAAAATATATAAATAAGACACATTGAGGAATAACTGGCGCTTTATATAATGATCTTTGATCCGATTAATTAAGAGCTTACAAGTTTCCCAATAATTATTAACAAAACACAATCCTTTTAGTATTACCTTAAACTAATAGAAACCAAACCTCATGAAGAACTCCTCCATTTTAGTTTATATATGCCACATTCTCCTGCAACAAGTTTCTTTTTTGATAAAATTCCTGCAAGGAGATTAGGGATGCTAGTAAGAGGGGAAATCTTCACAACACCAAATACAAGGATACGTCAATCCATTAACAATGAGAACTATGAGTAAAAAAAGAAAAGAGAAACACTAGAACAAGCTAGAGAAGAAAGTATGCGGCGAGGTATTCAAAAATTTTGAAGAAGATATTCAAGTAATTTAAGTAACTATTAATCATTTAATTTGAGTAAATAATTCATCCTCATAAAACTAATTTGCAAAGCAAAGAGCTCTCTTTTCACTTTTGATTCGAGATCAGGAGTCAGTTCTTTGGCTCAAGTTTGGTTTTGGGCTTTTTATGGTTTCTTTTGGTGGACCGGAGGTCGAGAGGTGTTGGAAGTTGATTGATCTTTTCGGATGTGGCTCAGCTTTGGTGTTGAGGACTGGGAGTTTAATTTTGAGGGATGTTTCGTTGGGGGTGAGTAGTGACGATGGGTGATGTGGGATATCGCTTTTACAGTGGTCGCTTTCGTGAAGGAATCTGATTTAGGTGGTGATGTGTATTTGGGTGGGTGTTGTCCTCAGGTGTGTTTTTTAAGGTGTTTATTTTCGGGTGCTCCACCTATATACGGCGCCTTTGGCTTGTATTCTCCGTTTCACCATTCTCTATTTGTCTTGAGCAGAGACTTGGTGGTTAAATAAAATTTTCTATTTCAAAAAAGAAGAAGCAAAGAGCTCATGAAGTTCTTGATCATGATGAAGACTGTTCTAGATTCTAAGAGAAAAAATTGAGAGAGAATTAGAAGGATTCTTATTATTGAACTTGTGATGTACAAAGAACAAAATTCTAAAATACTTTTTAAATATAAAGACACGTAAAAAATAATTTGAATTTATAGATGTTAAAGAATATTTAATATTTCTATTATATAATAGTATAGTGCTTAAAAGCTCAAGTATTTTTTTTCAATTATAATGGAGTATTATTTTATCTTTTACACATTGCTTAAAATTTTGTATAAATGTCTATTATATAAAATAAAATAAAAAATTACAAGTCAAAATTTCTAAATCCATCACAAAAAATAGTTTCATTTCATATACTTTGAAGACAAACTAGTAAGCGTACCAACTAAAAAACCCTAATTTTCCTTAAAAAAAAAAACTAAAAAACCCTAATTTGGTACCAAGTACCAACCAGCTACCACTGAGCAGAGGCCACACATGATTTCTGCATTGATGTTAGGTTAGAGGAAGCATTATGCGGCAGAAGTTTTACAAAGCTCAATAATCAAGATACACACACATCTATACTTATATGCTTGAAAATCAAAATGTGCAGCAGATTTTTGACAAACGAGTAGAATATATAATTGCTAAAGTGAAACCAAAGAATTGTGTACCTTCAAGTAGTCCATAATAATAATATACTACTAGTTTTATACAAAAAATAAAACGTGTCAATTTCATTTTGAATTATAAACCGACAAAACACGTGAAATGACGGGAAGCACAAAGCTCAAGCATTCGCCTAACCAAACAAAATACTTTGGTTTCTTTCCAAAATACTTAAAAATTAGTACTAAATATATAGTACAATTTTATGATGAACTATAGAAGACATGATCTAATCAAGGTACATGCATGCATGGTGAAACAAACAAAACATAGCTAGTGGAGAAAAGAAAAATAATTAGTACTAATATCAAATCACCCCTTGCAAGGATCTTGTTCACTAAAGATAGCTATAAGTGGGGTATACTAGAGAATGGAGGATGGTGGAGAATATTTAATTACCACCAGGTTTCTCAAACATTTGCATGAAAGATTCCATAATCATGACTTTGTATTCACCTCGATGTTAAATATAAGTAATAAAAATGTTTTATATGTTGGTTTAAATATAAGTGTTAAATAAATTTTTTATCCATATTAATATCTCAAATTTAATTGTTAGTCCCTCTAAAAAAATTCAGTAAGTATTGATATATTCCCTCAAATATATTTTCTCATGACTTATGGTCTATGTTTTTAAGTAAACTTGTGTGCGTATTCATTGCAATCATGTTTACTAGTATATTGTAGATCCTCTCTTGCAAAAGTTTAATTTTTTAAGAGATGAATAAATATGAGTTATATTAAAAAAATCTAAATTTTCATGGAAGAAATCAATATAATATTTTAAATATTTCTATAAAAATTCATTAAAAAATATGAAATATACACACTAATTGACTTAAAAACAAGGATTAAAAGTTGTGACGAAAAATATTTGGGGACCAAAACTCAATGAAATTTTTTAGTGGAAATAATTATTTTTTAAAATATTTATAGGAACCAAAAACTTATTTAACCTTAAATATAATTAAGTTTAACTACTTTTATTATAATTTCTATTATTCTTTAATTGCCCTTCAGTTAATTTAGATATAATTTTTCTATAACTCTTATTCTCATGGGACAAGTTCCTATGAAGTGCATTTTGAAAAATATAATTATTTTTATTACTTTTAGACATTATATGAGACTATACCTATTTCTTTGGGGTACAATATAACTATTTTTTGTAATTGATGTGAAAGTTGCTATTTTTACTTACTAGTATATTTGATTATATTTGTAACTAAGCATATTGAAATTGTGTATTTGAAGGGGTTGGATAGTTCAATTGGTTTGACTTGAAGAATAATGAGTTGAAGATTTTAGGTTCAAACTCGGACAAAGGATGCTATAAAAAAAGTGTGTTTACAAATAGGATTGCATTGGTCCTTGTGAGATAAGCTCAGTTAATAAAAACAATGTATAATATATGTAAGGTGCGGGGTTCGAACTCTGGAAGAAAAAAAAAAGAAGCTTGCATTGTAGCAAAAAAAAAATAATAAATTGGCTTTGCAAAAGTAAAATATAACAAATTTTATATTCGGTGTTTTATTTGGAACATAAACCTTAATTAGGCGCATGTTTTTTCGGACCTTTAATATGTTTGATGCTTTAGTAACAAGAGAATGTCTGACACCTCACATAACATTCATGGGACAAAATCTGCTTAGTTTATAGAAGGCCAAAATTAGTAAACGTGAAAACAATAATTTATTCAATCGACACTTTCAAAAAAAAAAAAAAAATTATTCAATCGATATGCCATAAAAAATAAAGTTTTTGTTACAACGTTAATTAGGGTTTTGTTTCTTATTTGGCACTCAGATCTGCCAGAAATGACATTATATTTTCAAATAAACTCTCTTGTATTGTTATTTAGTTGAAAATATTAAAGTTAATTATTTTCTGGAAGTAAGTGGTTCATTGCAAAGACAAAAGAGAGTCATTGTATGCATTAGTGAGTGAGATTTTGGAATTGATTTTTGGACAAGAATAAAACAGTCAAGTTGCACTCCAATCCTCTCGGTTGTTTATGTAGGTGTTTGGAAGTTTTGGGGATTTTCTGGTGAGTATATTATTCTACCAGTATATGAATAAAAAAATCGGGTAATAATCTGGTGTGGCTATAGCCCCTGTTTGCACTTATCTTTTTACTTTATCGAATAAAATTTTGTTTGCTTTTAAAAAATATTAAGAGTAGTTTTTATTTTTGTTTGTGGGTCTGTATTTGGGTTGATCACCTCTTCTATTCATAATTAAAACATCTATGGTTTATCAATTAATATTTTAAAACACATAATATCAATTGAAAACATACTTCTATAGGTTGTGATATATAAGCAGCAGAACTTGATGCTTGCCATAATGAGCGATCTTCCAAAATAATTAAGCAAGTTAATTAAGCAAACTAATTAAAGACTTTAGTCACTATAGTAGTAAAATTGATAACCTCAAAATTAACCATTACCATTAGACAAAGGAATATTCAAAAAAATTGAATATTGCTGGAACTGGATTCTTCATTTCCCTTGCTTTGACTTGTGCTTTTCTTTTTCTTCTTGTAAGGTATACCTCTAGCCTTAGCTTGAGACTCTCTTATCTCCCTAAGGTAGACACGAATGGAACCACTAGCAAAGGGATTAGTATCAGGGGACCCACCATTTTCTTCGTAAGCAGCCCTTAACCTTCCAATAAGAGCATCTAAGCTTCCCCAAGCTTGTCTAAGAGGACAAGTACAAGGTGCAGGTGGTTCTGGTTGTCCATAAAACATACAGCCTTGTACATGAACCTTAGTTTTTCCAAATTGGTCTAAGTAACGAAGGAAATCCAAAACATGGTTGCTATTGCACTGTGAAAGTGGAACTGGTGGTCTCATGTTGTTCAAGTATTGACCAAAAGTGTTCCAATCTCTTCTCTTTTGTGATTCATAGCGACTAAGTGTCACTACTGGAATGGTTGTTGATGATGATTCTTGTTCCAGATTCTTGCCATGAAAATTGCTACCACTAGTAGACATTTTCTTGTGTAGTGTATGTCTGTTGATGAATAATGAGATTGAGTGGTTTGGTTTTTCTTTTAAATAATAAATAATAAAGCCAAGAAAAAGGGAGGTGAAAAATGTGAAAGGAATAGAAGGAGGAGAGATTGAAGGAAGAGATGGAGTGGGTATATATGGCGATCTTGAGTGGACATTTTATGGGCCATATTAGTTTTATGGGTCTTGCTATGGTTAAGGATTTCTGTTAATATTTTTTTTCTCTCCTCTCCTTTTCTTTCATATTTATACTCTTTTCATTTATAGTTTAATACTTATTTTTCCATTTTCATAATAAATAGATACAAATTATAGCGTAACTACTTTATCAAAGATATGTTATAATGTTAGGAGCTAACCATATCTTTTTGGCATGTTATTACAAGTTTCTATGTGAAAAATAAAACATTTTTCTTTAAATAATTGGTTTTAAAAGGTTTTATCGGTTTGTAATAGATTTTAAAAAAATGAGAACCAAAATATTGCTTCAAATAAGAAGTTGTTTTTAATAGTTTGTATTAAAAATTATTTTTTTAATTGATTTCTTTTATAAAAAAAATAATGTGATTTTTCATTATGGTAAAAAAAAAAGATAAATTTGTTTTTATTTTTAAAAAATAAAAATCATTTATTATTACAAATCAAATTTTATTATATATCACATCAACTAAACTCTTATAAATTTACCAAAAAAAAAAAACTCTTATAGTGATACTAACATCTTAAAATTAATTAATGATATAAAATAATAAAATTTCTCGATTAGTCTAACTAGGTTAATGCCCTAGTTATCTATGTCATTCAATAAGTCACCATATCTAAGGTTTAGTTCTTCTATTTTAGGGCAATGTGGAACTGTCCTAGAGTTACCATATTCGAATTTTCAAACAACAATTATAGTATGAGCAATGCTAGTCACGCATTAGCATTAACTATAAATTTTCCCCATTAGGATACAATCATGTAAGTTTGCCCTCATTTGTCAAAACACGAACATTATGGTCTTTTTATTAATCGATTCCATTGTCATTATTGTCCTAAACCAGATAAGTCCAATAGCTAATAGGGCTAGCTTTATTTATTTTTTTTTATTTTTATGTTTTTGTTTTCCTATTAACTAATAGGACTAGCTTTGTTTAAGTATTCATATATCAGATGTACTGGTTTATTGAGGAAGTCTTGTATAGTTCCAACTATTTAATCTCACTAATTAGACACACAAAGATATTTAAAAAAATGTAGAAAGAGAAGGAAAAAAAAATCAAATAATGGATATTTTAAAATAATAATAGTGTGTCTAAATAGTTGTGTTCATAAGTATTTTTCTTAGATTACTCACTCGGTCTTGTTTATTGGAAATATGTACAAATATTATCAAATAGTGTTGATTTGTAACTCAGATGCAAAGAACGCATTATGTAACATAGGTTGCGTATAAAATGAACCCATGAAAATATTGGTCCATGATGGACCAATTTTTTCAACTGTTTTTTTTTTTTTGAACAAACTAAAATGGGGTATATTAACAACAATGATTCACCCCGCACAAGGTGTGCAAAGGGCAAACCACCCAAGAGTATTTACAAGATTAAGGTGACTGCAACAAGTAGCCACCACCAAAACAAAAACGAATTACAAGTAGACACCCATACAAAGAATGAGATTTTGTCACCAATCATGATAACTATAAGCAAAATTCACCTGTTTTGACTTTAACCATAAGAAAGAATTTAATTTGACATGTTCAACAAGGACGGAAGGGATAGTGACCGCGTTTTGGAACACACGGTTATTCCTTTCCTTCCATATTACCCAAACAGAGGCAAACCAAATCACTTTCATAAATGTGTGAGTGAATCTAGACAGCCCCGCCATTGAAGTGAAATAAAGAAAATGTTGTCTGATGTTACCAGGGGGCACCCAAGTAATGTGTAACCAACGCCATACATGGTGCCAAAGAGAGCTGAATATGTCACAGTGTAAGAACAAATGTGCTGAAGTTTCCAACCCTCCACACCCTCAACTGTTAGATTGGTTTAGTCATCCAAATATTACTATGCACCTTCTACACACTATTCCTTTCCATTATTGTTCCTTTATTTCTTAAATAAAATAAAAAAATCCTCGTCACCCGAAAAAAAAAATCTTCAAACAAAACCAAAAAAATTCTATGGTAGACATATACGAATCGATACATATTTTTTTTTTTAGGAACGATACATATATTTTTGATTAGGCTACTGCTACGTATATACAAAAAGGAATTCTATTGACAAATTTCTTTTACCTTTTATTTTCAATTAGGCTACTCCTACGTATTATGTATATATATTTTTTCGTTGTTGTTTTTTTTTATCCGTCGTTGTTTTTACCAATTTTTTTTAATCTTATGAATTGATTAATTTTTATTTTATTTTTCAAATAAATTTGTATACTTTAGTTTTTTTAAAGTATAAGAATTGGAAACTGAAACTAAAATTTTATCAAAAAAATTAATTTAACATTTATATAACTAAAAAAAATTAATTTAACAAATATCCTAAATATTAATTTATATGAATTACTAATGCCCTTTTATGTAAAGATGAGTTTTGGTTAAAAGAGAATAGTATACCGTAGAGAGAGTACATCATAAGATCATATAGTGTACTTTATCAAAGGACTCTCACACATTAGTTCATCATGGACCAATACATATAATGGTCCATTCTAAATGGCACCTCTAACATAAACCTCTTAAAAGCTAAAAGTAGACCAACAAATATTAATCGAGTGGGTAGTAGTCCATTCAAGCATATCATTGGACCTAATTCATATTAGAGATTAGTGGCGGAGCTAGGAATTTTATAGAGTTTGGGCAAAATTTTAACCTCAAATTCACATGTGATATAATATATAAATAGTCATAAATCGAAATAAAAGAGGTTCATCATTTTGTCAACAAAAATACAATTTGAAATAAGCGAGATGAAACATAACATGACAGTAGTGTGCTAAATAAAATTAAGAGGTCAATGCCCTTTTCGAGAACTCTTTGCAATGAATGTTCGAATAATATCAACATCATCAAGTAACTTGAATATCTCGCACTTGATGTAACATATACAAAGAAAGTATGGATTAAGCTCGGATATGTGCCTAGACTTATTGGGATAAATCCGCTCCAGTTAAAGATATCTTACAATTTACATAGTCCATAAAAATATTAAACCATAAAAAAGGTCCCCTTTAAGGTAAAAACTACTGGTAATTTTTTTCTAGAGGGACTAATGGTAAATTTTTGTGTAAGAACACAAAATGAGGAAAATAAAAAGTAAGATGGATAAAGATCATAAATACATATAGGGTTGTATTTTGATATTCAAATAATACTTTTTTTTTTCTAAAATATCAATATGTAATATACATCAATATGTTCAAAAACAAGCATAGTTAATCAATGTGGAATGGAATACTAAAAACTAGGTTAAAATAAGGCATGTGTAGAGAGTGGAGTTTTACATTCTCTCTAACCCTCTAAATAATATAGACCAAATAAATCATTTATTGAATGAATCTAAAAAAAAAAATTGCTTATAATAGTGATCGAATAGAGTATATATGAGTCAATTGTAGTGTAAGTATTTGTAGAATATGAAAAAGATTCCACTTGAAGGATATCATATTAGATGAAAGACATTGTGAGCATAACTCAGTTGGCAGGGACATGCATTATTATATGCAGGGGTCGGGGTTCGAATCCTAGATACCCCACTTATTCACCTTGAAAAGGGTGAATTCTAGCCACTAAACTACTTGACAAAAAACAATGGACTCATGTGTGAGCCGTTGGAGTGTCAAGTGTAACATTATTCAATATTTACTTGTAGAATATGTTTATATCTTATCATATTTTTTTCATATATGCCAATATTAATGATTAATTAATATGAATGGAATGCAAGCGTGCAATAAGTTACATTGTTTGGCCTTTTTGGAAGGCAAAATTAATTCTCGTAAACATAATATTCATGAGCTTAAGAAACATGATATTGTTATGCAAAACTCTTTGAACTCTACGTAGAAGATCAACAATCTTTAGTATTTAAGAAGTCTAAAGTGTCAAATGTAAATGATATAAAAGAATGTTGATTATTAGAACACGTTTTCTCATGTTTAACCATTTTATTTGACGTAGCTTTTAAAGTTGTTTGTCTACCGTAAAAGTTTCAACCCCTAATCAGACAAGTGAAACCTCGTTCAAATCCTAATATGGTTAATTTTTTTCGCATATATTTTTCTCTCTTGCCATGATTTTGTAAAGAAGCAGACTGAGAGGTAGACGTGAAATTTGATGGAGAACAACCGACCAATCTCAAAAAATGAGGGCCCATGAAGATTCCCATTTCAAAAGTCCAATAAATGGAGTAAGATTGTATTCACTTAATTGGTGATCAAACAGTCTAAATCAATTCAAATCATACGGAGTAAGATTATATTCATTTAATCGGTGATTAAACTGTCAAAACAGCCAAAATAATTCTCTCAATTCTCAGTGTGTAAGGAAAGTGTAGAGAATAGAGACAAAATTAAGAAAAAGAAAATATGAGACATGACTGACAAATGATGTGCTGAAAAGGACATAAACATACGAAGAGAAAAAAAATACATGAAAGAATTGGGTGTGAAAATATTTTGTCAAAAAAAAAAAAATAGGTGTGAAAATATATTGCTATGGTATGTGGACAGGGCTAGAATTAGTCCACTACCTCCAAACGCCTCTCTAAAATCAAATTCCATCATCTGTGCCATCAAGTCAAAAGTTAATTTGATTTCTCAATTTCTAAAGCCAAACTTCAAGTTATATCATATATTTCATTGTTCAAGGTACAGAGATTGAGTTTGGTGGACAGTATAATAGACATAGTAGGATATGTATCATTAATAGATATAGTAGGATATGTATCAATTTTGAAACATATTTTATCTCCTCACTTATAATTTTTATTCAATATACGAGCTGAGTTAAAAACCAATAAAATAGACTGCAAAAATAAATTACTGAGTTTTTTTTATAATATGTTATAATATGAAAAATTGAAATCTAATGTAAAAAAATAAGTTAAATAAAAAAATAAAAAATATTAATGATTAATTTATTGAAATTAGAGTATATTAAATTTCAATTGTACTTAAAAAAAATATAAAATAGGAATTTAAATTTTATCTTTTTAACAAATTTTTCTTCAAAAAAAAAATCTTTTTAACAAATTTAATATTATAATTTTATGTAAGGGTTGATTTTTCATTTATATAAAAATATATCGTATACCTTCAAACAAAATATAAATATATCATATCTTTATTTAACTTACCTAACGTATGTAATAAAAATATTTACTGATTTAAAAAAATGAAAATGTTTTATTTAGTGATGTGATGGATTTTTTTTAATCAAATTACATAAAATCATTTAATAACATATGTTATGAAAATATTAATTTTTTGTTAATTTGTAAAATTTGAAAATATAGAAAATTATTTCAAAAAGATGTTTCACTAGAGTAATCTTGTCATTTAAATATTATATTATCATGTTATAGTTTTTTTTTACAATTATCATGTTATAGTTAAAAAGAAAAATGTTGTTAATTAATGTTGATTCAGTTGATAAGACGTTGGCTGATCCGTAACGTCATGAGTTCAACTTTCCAAAATTTGTTTTAACGTTGGTGAATTATCGAAGTTCAATTTGCTTAAACTTTTTCAATTAAATAAAGGTTACATATTTAAATATAAAAAGTAGGAAATAATATTTTTTTCTTAACAAAAAATAAAGTAGGAGATAATGTTATAATAATGTTATCTCGTTTCCTACCATCGTTCCTATAAATTATCACATTCAATATTTATATACTCATTTGCACTTGAATTGTTTCCTTTATGTTCACAAATTAACCCACGGTATATTTTTTAGTCTTGAGAACAATTCTTGTAGAATGAATGTTCTTCCTTACGTGTGACTTTCAGATCACACAACACCAATGATAAATCCTTCAAGAAAAGTTACTTTAAAATCTAAATAGATTGAAAGTAGTTACTCCCAATTGAGTTGATATTATATACTCGTGTTCTTCTTGAACCTTGCTTACAATAATGGCTAGCTCAAAGATTCATGGCAGTGAACGTGCATTTTGTCGGTCTACCTTTTAGCCAATTATGTCCCTAATTTAACGGTCCCCTACTTCTCTTTTCTTATATGATTTCAATTGCATGCACTCGACCAGGTGAATATTTGTCTCTTCTAGATACTAGTATACTCGTATAAGTTCACTCAATCATATATAATAGTTATTTAGAGCATCTACATTGATGAGGTCTTCACTGTTTAAGACTTGATACCTAATAGGTACTCCCAATATGGATTTTTTTTAGGGTCTTTTAGGATGCAGAGTCTCACTTAAGACCTCAATGCTTAAGTGAACCTCACATTACTTTTTCTTAAAATAATCATTGTTATTGTACCGTTGCTTTTCAATTGCAATTACTTTGGATTTTTTTAATGTCATTGTATTATATTGGTGGGACCCATATAGACCTTTTGTTAGAGGGTCTCTATTGGAGTGATTGAATACCTATTAAGTATTATTTTAAAAAAATTATAAAAAAAGTGGTGTTAATGTGGGACCCATTCAAGACCTCAATATTGAGGGTCTCCATTGTGGATACTCTTATAATAAAGTGAACTTAAGATTAGACCCATTAAGATGATCTTATCAGATTGATTTATAGTTGACTATAAGTTTTTTTCTCTATCTACTAATATGTATTTGTACCATAAATGACAAAATGCACAGTCAATTATATATTAATTGGATAAGATCAAGCTATATGCGTTATTTTTAAATTCACTCCATCATATAAAATATTCGTATTGATAGCTATTTCTTGGTTGCCTAAGCATCTCCTAGTTGGAAGCCATAATTTTTTTTAAGAGACTAGACTAGTCCACCTAAATTAGACATGAAATCTTAAGAATGTATACATTTCAAAGTTTCAAGTCAACATCAGTACATCACTAAACCAACCTAAGTGAATTACAACCATAACTAATCTTTAGAAGTATATATGGCAATCCACTTATGGGGTTTAATGTACAAACAAACTTCATTATTTGCTTAGAGACATCACACATGTAACATCCCTCCAGAGATAATCATTGTATGGACATCAAAAGGTGTCCGACAATTGACGAAAATCACTCAACGACGTCAATGGGATTTTCCACCAATTCTCTTGAAGAACTCCACTTAAAATTATCTTTGCACTTAGAAAAAAATATATTCATTATTCTCACAATCCCTCACTCAATTCAATCTTCATTAACTTGTGTATCTGAGTATTTGCAACTACACCACCTCCAATCATAGAGCTCTTGCCGCCCGCATCTGAAAGTTTTCCCTCTGCTTGATGTGCACGTAAATTCTTCCTTCAGTTGTTTTCTTGAATAAGTTCTTCCTTCAATTGTTGCATAAACTTCTCATATTTTGATTTCTAATAATAGAATCATTATCTTCTTAAAGTCTCATTATGGTCAATAAAGGACATGACATGAAAGCAAATTGATTTGTAGTTCTGTAGCTCGGTGGCTACTTTAACTTATGCATCATATTAATTTGGACCCTAATTAAAGTAAATTTTTCTTGAGGACAATCTACGTAAATTGAACATTAAATTCTTCTTTTAAATCATTGTTAGGTCCACAAAGCTCACTTTATTCCTACCCACATTTTCCTCTCTTAGATTTTTTTTTTTGGGTTGATAAAGGGGAAAATGTATACACCTTTCGTCCATTTTATAGGAGTAGTTTACAAAAAAAATTTGTTCATATATATATATGAAAAAAGAGGAATCAATGCATCTATGACAAAAGAAATTATAAACTACTCTTGTAAAAATGATCGGATGGAGTAGCTATTAATTTTTTAACACTCAAAAATATATAAGTATAGCGTATTTCCAAGTTGAAGGCAACACAAAGTAAATTAGTTATGTAAGTAATGACTTAGCTCATATTACATGATAATGTGGGAATTGGAATCAAGACTTAGGTTAATCATAGTAAATATTGAAATTGTATTTGAGTCTCGTGCTGTCAAAATTCTCGTTTGGACAAAGGGTCCACGATAGACAAATCCACGTATGCATGAAATCCAACATTGTCAAAATTTTCGAACATTTTTTGGCTTTGAGATAGTCAATAGCTTCTTCCAACCTCTCTCCCTTGCAAAGAACTTCTATCAAGCTAGTATATGTATATCTGACATCTTGAAGAACTAACCCTTGTGCCTTCATTTGGTGACAGAAATTTCTGTGCGATATCCACCTTACCAACTTTACCAAAAGAGTGTATACATGCTTTATATATGACATGGTCGACGGTGAATGGGTTTTCATCTCATCCAACAATGTAAGAAAAATGAAACATGATAGCTAAAGGCATGAAAAATCAAGGCAACAGAGGGACAATTCTATAGACTCAAACAAAACACTGACGGAAAGAATTCAAGTGTGAAACGTTTGAAACTTCGAAATCAAAATAAAACGAAATTTTTTTTAAGCGATCAAAATAAAATTTAAAAATAAATTAAGGGACTAAAAATACTAATTTAATAATATTAAATTTTTCAGTAGTGATCAAAGATTAAGAAACCAAGGCATGACATTTTTTTAAAAGTTGTGTTATTTGAACAACCGTTTTTGTGACAACTTATGGGACAACCTTAGATGTATAAAGAAAAAGTAGGTATTGATACGAAAACCAAAACAAGAGAGAGATAAAGTAAAACATGATGTACGTATGAGAGAAAAAGTTATCACAAAAATTGTCCTAAAATAGTTGTACGAATATCATTTCCCTTTTCTTTTTTTAACTGTTGCTCTTACGTAAAGACTTATTATCTTATTAATTAAGGCAAAGCTAAAGAGACCATTACATGTACATATTGCATTAGTTGTCTCACATCAATAGATGTCTTAAGAAATTCTTGAATGACTCACTTGACCAAAAGAAGAAAGAAATTCTTGAATGACGAGAGACCTGTTTGCTGTTAGGTAGCATTAAAACGTGCAAGATATACTATAATGATACCTTAAGATTCCCCCATACACATCCATGATTAATAAAAAGGAAATTTGTCTTAAGATTACAAGTTAAACACATCTCAATGAGGGACATTCATTTCAAGTAATGAAAAATAACTTTTCGGATACAATTTTCCCAGGAGTATATGTTGGAAATATTATTCCCAAGTATATTTTGATGAAAAAAAGTGTTTGGGACATATTTTTAATAATATTCATATAGGAAAAGGTAATGATATATGTACAACTCTTTGGTACAACTTTTATAACAACTTTGGTTTTCTCTTCTTTGATTGGTCAAAAATAATAGAGAGAAAATAAGAAGATAATGTGAGTATAAGAGAGAAAATTGTTAAAAAGTTGTTATAAAATGGTTGTATAAATATCATTTCTCATAGAAAAATTGATACTAGTTATGAGATGAGAATTTTTAGAAACAGTGTATAATAAAGATAAAGACTCTCTTTGTTTGTTCCATCTCATTTTTTTACAAGGTCTTGCAGATTTTTTTAAAATTGATTTTTGTAGCTCTTTCATAATATTTTTTGAACGTCTCAACTCATACTATCTTACCATGGTATATAGGTGTTATAGGCTTACTTTCTATGTTTGATTTGACTTTTTGAAAGCTCATGTAGTCTGATAGCATGTTTAAAAGTCTATTTCATATAAACATCTTTAAATAGATAATGCGATATAAGGTTAAATAGACTAACGAACTGATAGATCAATGATATTTAACATGATGTTTTAGAGAACTTTATTATATATTATATCATATTTCAATTCTTATTTATAATAATACATTTAAATATGCGAAAAATTAATGTATACTAGTAATAAGCTTGGGTTACCATAAAGGTTAATATATTTATAATTTAATTCAAAGTAGAATAAATAATATAATAATAAATAATATTATTCATATTTATCTAAGTATGTCGGCCTAATAGGCCTAAGATGTTTTTTCAATAGTTTATGGTTTGACCTTTTAAGCTAAGTAGGCTTCTAAAAAAATCTAAGTCTTTTCTATTTAAGGAAGAAAAAAAAAGTCGGGTCTATCCTGCCCTACTGTAAGCTAGGACGTAGGCACGTGTAGGCATATAGTATGGAGTTACTAATTGGTGTATGTCTCCAAGTTTTACACCTTATATCACTCTATATTTCGATCATGCCAACGAATGAAGAGTAGTTATATAAAGAAAATTACCCCTTTCAGGGTGAATTCCCCTCATAAAGCACGTAATTTGTTATGGAGGATTTGCATAGGTTGTGCTCCGACGCGTCTCCGACTACGATCACGACATGTACAATGTGAGGTGACATGTCCCTGGTGTGATACGGCTGTTGAGGATGATTGGCATGCTTTTGTGAGTTGTACGGTGGCGCGTGAGAGTTGGTATTGGGCAGGACTTTCGACTGTGTTGCAAACGCGAGTTGGAACTGAGAGAAGTTTGACATATTTCGTTTTTGACATATGTTGTTCAGAAAACCGAGACATTGCGGGTCGGATGACTTTACTCCTTTGAAAAATTTGGGCTGCACGTAATGATGTCATTTGGAATGACGCTCATCATACTTCAACAAGCATTGGAAGGACATCACTAGATGCATGGAAACAATGGTAAGAGGTTCATAAACATCTCTCACCACCAGGTGTGCAACACGGGATGAATAGATGCAAGGTAACAGTTCAGTTTGGGAGAAACCGAGCGAGACGTGGTTGAAGTGCAATGTGGATGCCGCGTTCCATGACCGTAACCATCTTACATCTTTTGCATGTTGTTTTAGAGACTCCCGGGGGCACTTTATTCGGGCTCAAACAAAATGGCAGCGGACAAATATGACAGTTTTGGAGGGGAAGGCAGTAGCCTTACTCGATGCCATTCATTTTGCTGATATGAACAGATGGGATCAGGTTGTTTTCGAGTCTGACTTTGCTACTCTAGTGCAAGCTCTATCGTCTCCGGGCCATGGTGATTCATAATTCTATACTATTGTTTCTAATATTATTTATCAGTTAGCTTTACATTTCAACTTCGAGGTGAAGTTTGTTAGAAGACAAGCGAACATGGTTGCTCATACTTTAGCTAGGGCAGCATGTTCTTAGGCTAGTCACCGTATTTTTTATTTTTATCCTTCTTGTATTAAACATTGGTTGATTAATGATAATAGTTAATTTTGCTTTGGTCAATTTTTTTTTTTTACCTCTTTCAGCACTTTTGGGCTGGATTTTTCTTTCCAAAAATACTTTCAATTTTCAATACAAATAACACATGTAACAAATAGATAAGAATAAATTTAAATATTAAAACAAATGTAACAAACGCGATATGAATATATATTTTTTGTTTTTTCCCTCTATCATTTAAAAAGTGTAACAAACTAGATGAGTATATTTATACTTACTTTTTCATCATTTCAATTATACCCTTAAACAACTTTTTCTTTAATAGAATTGTTGTTGATGTCATTAAAAAAATAATTTAGATTATTTTTTTTTATATTGTATTGTTGTTGGTGTCGTTGAAATAGATAATAATGGTTAGTTTGATTTTTTATAGCTTGAAAGCAACAAACATTTATATTTTTTTAGTTTTAATCAAAATCAAAATTTCATAAAAAAAACACCATTCATAATTTTCAAACGTTAGAACAATAAAAAGAGTAGAAAGACAGGCATTCACGTGCCTGTCTTTTTGCTAGTGAATATAATAACAACACTGCTTTTGGCTCTCTTTTTTCTTCTTTACCACTCACATTCTGACCATCTTTTATTAATTTACAACACTCCCTTAAAAAAAAGAAAATTAATTTACAACACTATTTTAGACCGAATACATCAATTATTCAAAAAAACTAAAAAGATTTATTTATCGTGTAAAACCATATTGTTAATTTTTTTATCTCTTCAAAAAAAATTAACAATATAGTTACACACGATAAATAAACCTTTTTTTTACAATACATGATAAATAGTTTTTTTTGAACAAATCAAAATGAGATATATTGCTCAAAGCAATAGTGGACCACCCCGCACAAGATGTGTTAAAAGTGATGAAAACACAAAGAGTCTGATACAAAGTCAAAGACACATATCAAGAGACCTTACAAGAGGCCGCTTGCAACCAAAAAATAAAAAATTACATGACACCCATAAATAAAAGCAGGTGTCGCCACCAATCATGCAAACAAAAACCAAGTGGTACCTTACTCAAAGACAACCATAAAAAAGAATTCAACTTAACTTTTTCAACAATATTAAAGGAATTCTTATTATATTCATTACTTATATCATAGACAAATAGTGTTGTAAAAAAATATTAAGAGTAAATTACACTCTCCTCCCCTCAAAGATGCTTGAATTACACTCCCATTCCCTCTTATGTTAAAATATATTCCCCTCTCCTCTTATTCAAAACATATTAAAAAAAAATTCACTCATCTCCTCTGAGAGAAGCTTGAATTAAATTCTCCTCTTCTCTTATGTTAAAATCTACACTTTACTCCCTCATTTTTTTTTATTTCTAATAATCTAGCAAAAAAATAATAATCTAACACACTTCGAAAAAAATAGTATTGCGAGTCTATTTTAATATAATAAAAAATTGAATACATATTTTTCGCTATTTTTTATCCACAATTTCATTAACATGTAGTTTTAATCCCTATTATAAAATACGAAACTACCCAAAGTAAAACTAAAATATGTGAAAAATTACTAAAGACAATAAATCATGGTTATTTAAAAGTTAATTTTGTACTCTAAATTATAAAATCAATAGCAAAATATTTAAATTTAATTATCATTGACATTTAAATTATAAAGAAATGAATTAATTTTTTTAAATGATGGTTTAAAATTAATATATATCATAAAAATATTTATTTATGTTAAAATAGATTAAAGTGTAGTGCATATTTAATTATCAAGGGATAGGGTTTTAATTCAAGCATCTTATAAGGGAGGGGAGTATAAATTTTACTTTTCAAATGAGAGAATTGTATATTTTAACATAAGAGAGGAGATGAGTGTAATTCAAATATCTTTGAGAGAAAAGGAGTGTAATCTTTATCTTAATATATATAAATGTTAGACAGTCTGACCTAACCCTAATCCCGCCCTTTTTGGCGGGTCTGAATAAATTTTATGAAAAAAAGGTTTTGCAAGGAATCAAACCGGGTACCATAT